>Ga0180009_10000039_pt1 | contig 230236 bp, 174 predicted proteins | sample OS_PC_MetaG_FD_123537 | JGI IMG/M metagenome (GOLD analysis project Ga0180009, IMG submission 123537) | Groundwater microbial communities from the Aspo Hard Rock Laboratory (HRL) deep subsurface site, Sweden - OS_PC_MetaG | ecosystem: Environmental > Aquatic > Deep subsurface > Groundwater...
AGAAATTTGCATCTGCTCGTAGGTTGGGCTACTTGTTGCCCAACATTGCTTTCTATTGATGGGCAACGAGTAGCCCATCCTACTTTTCTAAACAAATAATAGTTAAAGTAATGGCGTCTTTGTACATTCCATTATTTTGAAAGCCGTTTCTCGCTATTGTTGCAAAAACCTAACCGGACATTGCTGACCGCGTATACTTTTTGGGGAAATTTTGATAATTTATTAAAAATCACAGTAAGAAGTTAACCCGATGATCGATATCAGATCTTTCAGGATATTAATAAGCTGTAATTATATAAAAAATTATGACGGATTGCGGCATTATGAGTAGACGATAATTCAGGAAACGAATGACCAGATCCAAATGGGTTTACCCCATATTAATCTTAATAGCTTCCATAGCAGCGTTAGTGACCTCACTGGTACTCTATATATATTGGTACCTGGAAGTTAGTGAGGGCTTAAAAACTGTGGTTGACCGCTTCAATATTGACACCCGACAGGTATTGGAACCGCAAACCTGGATTGTTATCATGGTTCTTTCGATTCTGGTGGGATTTATCCTGGTTTGTATTTTTACTATTTTTGTCTATAACCAGAAGACCTGGCAGTTATACAGACTGCAAAATAATTTTATTAATAACTTCACCCATGAACTGAAAACACCGGTGACTTCTCTCAAACTTTACCTGGAAACCTTTGTTAAATATGATCTCCCCAGGTCGGACCAGTTAAAGTACATTGAATACATGATTCAGGATGCGGAGCGTCTGAGTGATACTGTCAATCAAATTCTCAATCTGGCAAAACTGGAAAGTGGCGGTTATTCCGGGGAAACGGTCATTACAGACCTGGTAAACGCGACTGAGTCATTTCTAAAAGAAAATCATCACCTCTTTCAGAATTGTGAAATCAATGTGAGAAGTCTGACTGAGGGGTCGTTTATGTTCAATATCAATATTCCGTTATTTGAAATGTTTTTAATGAATATCCTGACCAACGCTATCATTTATAATGATTCAAAGGTTCCAAAAGTCAATGTTCTCTTTTCAAAATCCCCAAAAAAGATCCAGATTCAGTTTGTTGATAATGGGATTGGAATTGAGAAACATGAAATTAGAAAAATATTTAAAAAATTCTACCAGATCGGGCTTTCAGACAATCGATCTGCTAAAGGAAGCGGGCTGGGATTGTATGTGGCCGATAATATTGCCCGGATATACAGAGGTAAGCTAAAAGCGGAAAGCAGAGGCAGGGGAGGAAATGGGTCCAAATTTACACTTGTTCTTCCTTATGAGCCGATTTTGAATCAAAGAGCTATTTAATACGGATGCAAAATTATGGAACAGTCTCATCAAAAAAGAGTCCTGGTTGTAGAAGATGATGCCCATATTGCCGAAGGGTTGTGTCTCAATCTTTCACTCCAGGGGTATGATGTCAAAATCTCTCCGGATGGGGTAGCGGCATTACAGGATTGGAAAGAGTGGAAGCCTGATTTGATAGTGCTTGATATAATGCTTCCAGAGATTGATGGTATCTCCGTATTGAGAAATATCCGTCTTGAAGATGAACGTATTCCGGTTTTGGTACTTTCTGCCAAAAGCTCACCGGATGATAAAGTGGAGTGCTTCCACTATGGTGTGGATGATTATCTGCAAAAACCGTTTAATCTCGACGAGTTTCTACTCAGGGTCGAAAGACTCCTTACCCGGTTTTCATGGAGTAAAGAGGCTGACGATGTTGAGAAGTTTGATGAGGATTCAACGGAAACGGTTTACTCTTTTGGGGATAATAGGGTTGATTTTTCCAAAGCGACCGCCATCTGCAGACAAGGCAAAATTAATCTAACTGAGCAGGAGATGAAACTCCTGAAACTATTCATTTCCAACAGGGGAAAACCCCTTTCCAGGGCAAAACTCCTGGAGATTGGGTGGGGTTATACCAGCAGAACCGAAACCAGAACCATTGATAACTTTATTGTCAGGTTCCGCAAGTATTTTGAAGATGATCCCAAGAATCCGGTGTTTTTTAAAAGCCTACGGGCGATTGGCTACATTTTTAACCATTAGTACTTTAATGTCATTAATTTAAGGTCTTGCACCTTCATTGAACTAAAAATGCAGGACATAAATGGTAGGGCGGGGTTACATCCCCGCCAGCGCTAAACCAAAGGCGGCCATGTAAGGCCGCCCTACCGTTATTCCCTGCAATAAATTAAAAGTTCTCAAAGTCTGGTTATGAGGTTGAATTGAATATATAATTCATTAAGTTAACGACATTTTTAAGGCATTTATCCCACTTATCCGGTCAGGGTAAGTTTATCTTTTTTTGACTACTTTGGTTAAAGGTTGTATCCCCCTATAAATGTTTCCACTGTAAGGAGAAACAGATTTTGGATTGCCAACAATGGTAAAAATATCTGGATTTTTACTATCACCAGGGGAGATGGGCATGTTTTCTATTATCCAGCTTTTCTCCTGAAAACTGATCGAAGCTTCACAAATGAATAGTTTTCCGTCCCGCTTGGCAGAGATGGATGCATGACTCGACTTTCCGATCTTTGTGGTAATGACCCCATCGACCCCTTCAATGTTCATTTTAAGAGCTTCTTCCGGAGTAACATATTCCATCAGCAGAAAAATACCGGGACCATGGAATTCATCTTTATCACCCAACTGCTCCCTCACTTTCGCCACCGTTTCCTTCAGATCGTTGTAGCCTTTGTGTGCACCATCCAGAAAAACACCGTATTGAACACCTCCATTGACGCCTTTTCCAGTGGCGATTGGAGCTATATCAGTCGGTGTTAGCCTGTAGTCTTCGCTTTCTCCTCTGATGCCTATCGGCATTTGCCTTTCCTGGACTACAAAAAGCTCCATCTTTTCGGATTCGGGATCATACTCACCAACCATTTCGACATCAACATCAACATACCCCTTGTTGATTTTAATTTCTTCAAGCAAGTTTGTAATCTGTTGATAAAGCTTTGGATTTTCTGTCTCAACTGTTTCCAGCGGCAACCCTTCCGAAGCCAGGCCGGCAGCAATATCTTCACCGGGTCTGCCAAACAGCAAATCACCATGAGGTGTGTTGGTTTTACCTTGGGGGTCCCCGGAAAACAAAATGGCGCTAAACGACTGCTGGTTTTTATCTGCCTGTTTCATTTCCATCAGGGTTACAGGTGTGTACCAATCTTTGGAAATATCAAGAAAATTTCTCAGTTGCCTGGCGGCAGGCGAGTCCCAGGATTTCCAGACTCCAAGTGTTGAGATGGCCAGCATCTCCAGTGGATCATTCCAGTTTAAAAAGGGGTTAAAATCTCCTGCCTGTTGTTGATACCGGCTTTCGATTAACACCTTGAATTGTTTTACAATGTTTGCGATCTGATCGTTATTTAAATCTACCCACCGGACTTTTTTATGGAGCAGGAGCGAGATCTCTTTCTTGATGTTTTCGACAATTCTGGAAAACTCCACTTCATTTATCCCGAAAACAACATTTCCAAAGGTGCTGAGAAACACACGATAGGTGTTCAGTTCCAACCTTAAATCAATGGGTTTGTGGTCACTGTCCGTCACATCATGATAACCGATATTTAATACTGTTCCCAATATACCCGGCATAGAGCGATATGATCCGCTACGGGCGGAAACCAAAAGAGTTGGAGCGCAACTGATATCAAAATCATAGGCAGATCTTTTTTGGTTGATCAGGGTTATTTGTTGGGGGGGGAGATTATCTAATGAAAGATTAAATATCTTTTTCGTTTTTGATTCGAGGATCAGAATGCGATTTAGAATCTCGGTTTTGAGTTCGGCAAAACTGTGTTCATCGATCCGTTTTAATTTTTCCTGGAAATAATTCACCGGAATGGTTTCCAGTGCCGGGACGTTAAATCCATCTTTGGCCAGTGTTTGCAGCGCGTATGATTTGTATCCGTAAAAAACAGGCGATAACCTGTTTGAATTTGCCGATCTGTCCGGGAAAATTGGATAGGAAGGAGCAAGTTTCTTAAGTTTTACCGTTATCTTCAACAAATGGTTAAGAAATCGCTCCAACAGGTGAATGGGATGAGCCTCTGCGATAATATTTCCCAAAACTGTTTCCTGAACAAGGGGATAAAAGAGCTCTTCGTCGGGGACACTCAGTATATCCAATCCAAAATCCAGGTTTTCTCTCCCCAGTGCTTGTACAATTCGGGATGGAAAATGTCCAAAGGTATTGGCTACAAACGAATCCACGTGGGAGAGTTCCCGGTAAGATAAAATTCCCAAAATATCATGCAGTTGCGAGACGGTAAGTTGATCATGAGCCAAGACTTTTATGGTATCAAGAAAATACTTGGATGGTGCCAAACCGTCATTCTTTAGGTGGATCATAATCTCTTTCAGACATTCGATCTTTTGCTGAAGGATCAAAAGAAGATCTTTATTAATGCAATCTACAGGAGGTTCTATCTTTGTAAGTTCAGAAATCCACTGCTCCAGTAGATCTCTTTCCAAAGCAGCCAGCTTTCGATCGGAATTGTATAATTCAAATTTTGTCTCCTTGTAGAAGGGCCAAAATCCAAAAAAATCAAAATTCCAATCTCCCTGGATGACATGACGTTTTAGAAAAATATGCTGATAAGGTTCTAGAAAAGGATCAAATCTTGACAGGATTTTATGATAGCTTTTTCTTTTGTTCTGAACAAAACGTAGTTGTTCCATCAAGTCTGCTTCTTTAAAACGGGTTTTATCTTCTTCTGAAAACAGGGAATCTAGAAAACTTTCATTAATCTTTTGAGTCCAATAATTGGATAGGGCATATGCCAGTTTTACCAGGGCGATGATGTCTTTGGTCGATTCGGAATCAATGCCAGGTAAATCTCTGACAATTTTGGAAAAGTTGTTGTCCTTAGCGATATCCTGCCAGGGTGTGTCCGGGTATAAATCCTTAAATCGCTTCAGATTTTGACTTAACCGGGCTAATTTCTCCCGGTAGTGTTCAAAATAGTTTTCAAGATCAGGGATGGCTTCATCGCCTATTCCTTTCATCAGTCTCGTCAGGTTGTTTTGAACTTTTGACAGTTCTCGTGTTGATAATCCCTCCAGAATTTCGAGGCAAAAATCCAGGTCCAATTTTGAGGGCGCCCTGTGAATTTTAATCCGATGGTAGTGGATCAAGACATTTTTTCTCTTGTAAGATTCATCCAAATCGGCAATGGTCTTGCGAATGACTGTTTCGTGATGACTTGAAAAGTCTTTGATATAAGGAATACTGGAGATCAACTGGTGGGCCAGGTACATTTGGTATCCCAATTCCGGATTTCTCTGGTGTTCCGCCAAGGAATTCAGGTAAAGACTGATATCAGACTCCACAAAAGCATCTTTGGGGATATTGATAAACTTCATATGGAGAACCGTTATTAAAAAGATCACAATTGGATGAAAGATGTGGGGATCCTGCAGGACGATCTCACCGGTTGCTCCGTTGATTGAGGTGGCACTCTGGGAATAACCTCTCTGTTCGCTAAATCCATCCCGAATGTTGATTCCGTTTTGTAATTGCTGGCGTCTTTGAGCAACAACTTGGAAAAGAGAACTGAACAGTCTGTAGTCAAACGATATTTTGGAATTTAACAGAAAGGTCATAAGCTTTTGTATCAAACCTTTAGCATCTGGTTCGTGTGACAGCAGTGTGACGATGTCCTGCAAAGGGATGACTTTGTTTCCGGCAGTGTAGTTCAGCTGCGGATTAGATTCGGCAGCTTTGATTATGAACGAGAACAGTCGCCGTTCCTGTTCATAATCGGTCAAAGCCCAGGAAACAACATAGTTCATTCCCCATATTCGGATTAGATTGATAAATCCATTGAAGGAATACTGCTCAACAAACCCCTTAAACTGCTCCAGTTTGATATTGGTGTCCTGGAAATGCTTTAATAACAGACTATCATCAGAATCTTTCAATTCAACGGAATGAGGGGCTGGCAGTCTGAGGTAGGCAGATCGGATAAAATTGCTGAGCAAGATGCCATCAGGGGCCGTTATCGATTCCAGATGTTCCAAGCTCTCCTTAAACTGTGGACCAAACGCTTTCACCAATACTGAAGTGTGGATATGCTCAAAAATCGTGTCATGCTTATCCGCAATCAACAATTTTTGCTCATAATCTTTAGTCTGGCCGAGAGTGGTGAGAAAATAATCCTGTACTGATTCAGCATTCTTCCTTAATGCCAGATAGGCACCCTCTCTTATCATTCGGTCAACAAAATTCGAATGATATCCCAGTACCAACATAATTGATTGTTTATCTTTTAGCCCGATCTCTCCAATCAGATTGATAGCATAGAGATGAATAGCCTCTGGGACGTCTGCCTTTTCTATTGTGTCCAGCCCTTTGGAATAAAAAGTGTTTTCGAGGACGCCTAAGATGGCTTCCGATTTTTCCAGAGTCAGTTCGTTTATCCAAGGCACCAGGGAAGCCTTGGTTTGTGAAAAGTCTCCATAAAGATAATTCTCACCCCCGGAATAGCCATGCTCTGTTAATCCTTCCCAAAAAAGTTCAAACAGCTCCATATTGTTTTTAAAGATCACTTCAAAATCACTCTTGCGCACTGTTTTTAGTGCCTTGTTTATCTCCGAAATCTGTTGGGTGATGGATACAAACGTATTGTTGCTCATTAACCTTACATTGATTTGGGTGTTTATCTCCTTTATTAATCCATTCAATTCTTGAAACTTCCCTGATTCTACCCCGTCTGTCCTTGCATTAAAATCGATGAGCTTATCCAGGAATTCTTTGCCGAGTTGCTCAAAATTCTCATCAAGTTTTGGGGATAGAATTTTCTTGGCGTGCTGAAATAAACGTTGGTATGTGAGGTGATCAATTGACCCAATCGACTTCGTTAATTCTATCAAAACAGCCAGACTTCTCATGAGTCCCTGGAAAAAAACAGGAGTGGGATGATCCGGGAAAAGTCTGTCCACTTGATTGATTTTCCGTTCCAATAACCAAATCACAGATTTGTTTAAGCCATTGTTGGCTATCTGTTGGTATAGTTGTGAATAAAACTCGTCAAGCCAGTTACTGAATTTGTGGTCAGATAATGGAGCAATTTCTGAAAGTTTGTAGTAGTTTACAAATTTCGTTTGAAACTGACGGATGAAGGGTGCTATGGCGACTAGATCCTGAGTTATCAATAAGTCAGTTTCTGTATTGATGTAGTTTAAAACAATGCCATAAAAAGTTTTTAAATTGAAATCATCACAAAAAGTTTCAATTTTACATAGCATGGGATATCCTTTTGTAAAAAAAATTAATGACCGGATTGTTATTTGTCTCTGGCTTTTATTTTAGCGTGTTTTTTTTTTATTTCAATTTCTCTTTGCATAATCCTTGAGGGATTTGAACGATAACGGTGTCAGATTGCCCGTTTATGTGCTGCAAAAGAATCTCTTTGATTTTGACAGGGAATTTCTGACCTCAACCTGGAAACAAATCTTCTGGTATCGGCTTTTTTACAACTTTTAGTTGTCGTCCTCCTTCGATTTTGCTACAAGTTATTGTTCTTAATGAAATGAGGAATGATAGTGGATTATTTGGATTTTCTCAGGCAGGTGATGGTCTGGATTTGGCCTGTTGAGTGCTTGGGGGCTGAATTTTCTGTCAATTGTCAAAGTGGTTAAGATTTTTCAAAGAGTACGATTTTTGGATAAATCCCGAAGTTTTCCATAAAAAAAGGAGGATCGAATGAAAAATAGTTTGAGAAATGGGTTTTTCAGCTTAATTGTCTTGGTGTTACTGCTTTCGTTCAGCGCCTGTCAGCAAGGACAAAAACAGGAAGAAAAAGCTCCTGCCAGTTCCCCGGCTCCTGCACAGGTTGCTCAAGAGGACGCAATTAATACAATTCTGAAGCGTGGGAAATTGCTGGTTGGTTTGGAAGCCGGTTACATGCCTTTTGAAATGCGAGCCAAAGAGGGCGATATTATCGGATTTGATGTGGATATGACAACTGCCATGGCAAAAGCTATGGGTGTTGAGGTTGAATACGTTAATACAAACTGGGATGGGATTATTCCTGCATTGATGACCAAAAAGTTTGATATCATTGCTTCCGGAATGACGATTACCCAGAGTCGTAACCTCAAAATTAATTTTGCCAATCCATATATTACAGTTGGCCAAACGATTCTTTTAAACAAAAAATTGAAAGGTCAAGTCACCTCCTATAAGCAACTGAACAATCCAAAATACACGGTTGCTTCAAAGCTTGGGACAACAGGCGAACAAGCTGTTAAAAGGATGATTCCAAGGGCAAAATATCTGAGTTATGAAACGGAGCAGGAAGGATCGATGGAAGTCATTAATGGCAGAATCGATGCATTTGTATACGATCTTCCCTTCAATGCCATCATGGCAAGTGGTAAGGGTAAAGACCAGATTATTCACCTTGATGACCCTTTCACGTTTGAACCCCTGGGATGGGCAATTCGAAAAGGTGATGCGGATTTTCTTAACTGGCTGAATAATTTTATGTATCAGGTCAAAAATGATGGAACCTATGACCAGATTTATGATAAATGGTTCAAGGATTCCAGCTGGTTACAGAAAGTTCAATAGGCGTTTTCGGAAAATCGGCGGGTCATTACTCGCCGTTTTTTAGTTTTTTTCTTGCTTATCGGTTGACCGCAGCCTTTTCATGGGAACGATTGGTTTTACGCCAAAGATCTGATGATGACTGAGATTTGATACACCATGAGAATAATGGTTGTTCTTTTTAAGAGTATTGTCTGGTACAACGCTCGCCATATTAGAGATACCTGCATTATCCAAACAGTTGTCTTCCAAAAGAGGAATATTAGCGTTTATGGTGTCTGAACTTTCAAAAAAAATCTTCTGGTACGTTTGTCTGATCGGGGTTCTTGTCTTTCTTGGCTGGGGATTAACCGTTCTGACTGATCGTATTGACTATAAGTGGTATTGGAACAGGGTTCCTCAGTATTTTGTATTTACGGGGACTGTCGATCAGTATGCTTCAGAAAATGGTGTGGTAGACATCCAAAAACTCGACAGTATCGAGTCTGAAGTTACATTGAGGTATGATAATGGTGAAAAAGAGTCCTTTAATCTGGTGACAAAAAGCCTTGTTGTTAAAAACGGGGATCGGATTACTGGAGTAGATAAAATAGGGGCCAAACAGGTTGTCACCCAGGGGATTCTCATCAAAGGATTGGTAACAACCCTTGAAATATCAGTTTACTCCACCTTCTTCGGATTATTAATAGGTTTAATTGTAGGGTTGGGCAGGGTCTCAAAAAATCCCATGTTTAAGGGACTTGCCACAATCTATGTGGAATTGATAAGGGGAACTCCATTGCTGGTTCAGATCTTTATTTTTTACTTTTTTCTGGCAACAGTAATGGGGTTTGGAAGGCTCTCCTCGGGAGTATTGGCCCTTTCAGTTTTTGCGGGAGCTTACGTTGCCGAAATAGTGCGCGCAGGTATTCAATCGATCCATCCCGGTCAGATGGAAGCTGCAAGATCACTGGGAATGAATCAGCCACAAGCGATGGCATATATCATCCTGCCTCAAGCATTTAAGCGGATTATGCCGCCTTTGGCAGGTCAGTTTATTTCTCTTATCAAGGATTCCTCGCTGGTTTCAATCATTGCAATTACAGATTTGACCAAAGCGGGGAGAGAGGTTATCACATCAACATTCGCCACTTTTGAGATTTGGTTTACGGTGGCCGGGCTGTACCTGGTGCTGACTTTTTCATTATCTATGGTCGTCCGCTATATCGAAAGGAGATTTTCTGTCAGTGATTAAAATAGAAAATATTAACAAGACGTTTATCGTTGGTACACACATTGTCAAAGCTGTTGATAACGTCAGTTACCAGGTGAAAAAAGGGGAAGTGGTGGTCGTCTGTGGCCCCTCCGGGTCGGGAAAATCGACTCTACTCCGCTGCATCAACCAACTGGAAGCGACAGATTCCGGGAAGATCTTCATTGACGGTGTTGATATTAAAGGCAGAGGGGTCAATATAAATAAAATCAGAGCCGAGGTGGGGATGGTATTTCAATCTTTTAACCTGTTTCCTCATAAGTCTGTTCGTGAGAACATTAACCTGGCACAGATGAAGGTAAGAAAAAGATCCAAATCGGAAGCGGATGACAGAACCGACAAACTGCTTAGGAAAGTTGGAATCAGCGAAAAATCAGAGGTTTATCCTTCTCAACTATCGGGAGGACAGCAGCAAAGAGTGGCTATTGCCAGGGCTTTGGCCATGGATCCTAAAATTATGCTTTTTGATGAACCTACCTCTGCTCTTGATCCAGAGATGGTGGGAGAAGTTTTGGATGTTATGAGAACCATGGCCAAGGAAGGAATGACCATGGTGGTGGTTTCCCATGAGATGGGATTCGCCAGGGAGGTTGCCGATCAGGTGGTGATGATGGATGAAGGCAGAATAATAGAGGTCGGAACACCGGATCATTTCTTCAACAATCCCACCGAAGATCGTACCAAGCTTTTTCTCTCCCAGATTTTGTAAACATCAGAATTGAATTCACACCGTTTTATTGAGTGCAGGAAGTCCTTAACCGGGGACTTCTTATCTTCTTCACAGCAATTCAGTACATCTTCAAAATATCTGTTAAACACATAAATAAAACCTGCCTGCCATTTCGCTCCTTTAACTTGAGCTAATATTTGGTTAGAAAAAGTAGGATGGGCTACTCGTTGCCCATCAATAGAAAGCAATGTTGGGCAACAAGTAGCCCAACCTACGAGCAGATTCAAATTTCTAACCGGACAATGCTGAATACAAACAGATTAATTTTCTCGATTTGGGTAAGCGCATCATTAGAATTTCCATTTTTCTGCTCTATACTAAGGGAAATTCTGCAGGTTAAAAACAGATACCAACAGCAATTCTAATTTTGGAAAAACCAGTTTTTCCATTGTTCGATAATAGGAGCAAAAATCAGGGGACATTCTTCAATGAACCACATTATTCAGTATTAATCACCGGATTTGTAACGTGTTTCCTGATTTTTTAATGTTAAATGAATGAAGCTTTTATCTTATTGAACGCCTTCAGCGTTCCTTTGTCAGGGGATGACTAAATACCCAGGGTGGCGTTCGCAAGCTCACTGACCCTGGGCTATTGATGTGTATCCCCTTCGGGGAATGCCGTGCAGAAATTGTCCGGGGAGAACACCCCAATGGGGTTAAATATTCACAGCCTGGGGTCAGCGAACTTGTGAGCGCCACCCCAGGACAAGTAAAACACCCAATTATCAGAACTCTGAAGGAGTTCTATAAACTCAATTTATATGACAATGTAAATATCGAGTTTTTCATGTATAGAACAAATTTACCCTGCAGGCTATGTTGTTCGGTTTGACGCAGATCTCTAAAATTAGAATTGATAAAACACCAGATAATTCCCGTTTAATTGGAGTGAATAGCAGAAAATAGAAAACTTTAACAGGAAAATAAAATGCACTTAAGATTAAGACAAGAGATTCTGACAAAAATCTATCAGCTTTATGATGATTTTATCAAAGACTACAAACTGGCATGTGGGATAAAATGCTCGGCTTGTTGCACTTTAAATGTCATGCTGACTGGTTTGGAAGCCTATCGGATTTTGGATCAGATTATTACAGATAAAAGAGATGACCTATTGCAAAAGCTGCAAGCCAGCACAAAGGAGGAAAGATTTCAACCCCTGGTTTCAACCAACGAAATGGCAGATCTTTGTTCTCAAGGAAAAAACCCACCGGAGGAAGGGGTTGAATCACTGTTGAGTAGTTGTCCGCTGTTGGAAGATAAGGTTTGCTCAGTATACGAAAACCGACCGTTTGAATGCAGAAGCTTCTGCTCAAAGGTAAATTGCGAAGAGGAGGGGATGGCAGATATGGATCGCCTGGTGATGACAGTAAACAATGTCTTCAAACAGTACATTGAACATATTGATTCTTTTGGCGTTTCCGGAAATCTGATTGATCTGATGTTGTATTTGCATGAAACAGGAAACACAGAGGTATATCTGGCAATTGGCAAAGAAGCACAAAAGCCGCTTTTGTCAAATCATCCGGCAAAGGTATTAATGGTACCGCCGGAACATGCGGATAAAGTAAAGCCGATTGTTGAGGAACTGCAGAGGATAAAGATTAATTAACTCAAAATAAAAAAAGACACCCTTTAAAAACTAAAGGGTGTCTTCTTATAAAGCTAACTTTCTAAGATTTGTTTACACGATCTTAGAAACCAACCTGTCCACCAAAAACGATTAAAGATTCAGCGGCATCTTTATTTGTGTCGTCATCAACTTCTGTTGTAGCCTTGTAGGTTACAAACAGTTTGGCGACGTCGACTTTTGCGGAAAAACCCACGTTAATGAAGGTCTTGACGGTATTGTTATCGGTTCCATCATTGGTGGACCAATTACCGTATCCAACAGAGACACCCATTCCCTCAGCAAATCCGATATCACCCCAAAGTTCATAATTCATGGTAGCTTCTGGATCTGCATTATTAACGCCACTTTGGAAAGTGGTCATGTCATAATTGAGAGCAACTCCGATCAGATCGGTGATATTGAATTTCACACCAAAAGCAAAGTCTGAAAGGGATGATCCGTCATATGTGGTCTTTTTTACAGCATCACCACTATATTCATCGTCAATTGAAGTTGACTGAACAATATATGTTGCACCAACATCAACTGGACCAAAACTTTTGGAGAATACAACACCAAATGTTGTTAACAGATACTGATCGCCGGTAGCATCAGCTTCATTGGCATCGTTTATATTATCCATACCGATAATAGCGGTTACACCAACTTGAGTGATACCAACTGTTAACATATCGCCATAACCACCATTATAGTTGTAATCTGGGCCTTCACCTGCCCACCAGGACATCCAGCCAGGTCCAACCATGTAGGACATACCTTGAGCTACACCATATGGATACTGTCGTCCAATTTTGACATCGATCATTTCATTTGACACGCCAATATAATTATGGCGGTGCTTAACGCTGTCTTGAACATCATCAGGATCTGTATCAGGATCAACAGAAAATTCCAAAGCACCGACACCAACCCAACCACTATCGGTTTCACCGGTGATTTTACCACCGAATCTTCCGTCAGCTTCAAACTCGGTTAAAGCTCTTCCATCTTTAACGTTGGAAGATTTCAAATAACCTCTTACTCGACCTGTTACTTTAGCGTCGATAGCCATTGCTGGTACTGCCATAGCAGTAGCAATTGCAATTGTCAGACAACCTTTCAATAATTTCTTAAGCATTTTAACTCCTTTTAAAGAAATTATATTTAGTTTTTATAAAAACTAAAAGAAGCCTCTCTCTCATATCTGCTAAAGCAAAACGTGAGAGGCATTTCTTCGAAAAACCTCCCGAAACGAGTACTCATCTCGGGCGTTAATTTGAATACGCTGGCAAAGCGTTTCATAAACACCGGCGGACATACCAGTGATATAGACCAAAAAGAAAGGAGAGTAATAAACTTTAAGAAAATATCCGTTCCAGTCCGCCCGCCAGTTTCACACTTTCCCGGTACTTCAAATTTGAAGTGTTACGGGAGTTTTGTGAATCTTGAACCAACAACGATCTGCCGAAGCTTTCGCTGTTGCTTTGTTTTATCGCTTTCTCGATCCATCACTCTGAAAACCCTGCAATCACCCGGTTTTCACTATTAAACCGATTAAAACTGAAGAAAAGAAAAAGCTGTTCCAAAAAGCTGCAAATTGTGACAAAAACCGCTAAGGCTCTTGTTTCTCCTTCTTCCAATTTGCGTTACTGTTGTCAATCCGAACAAAAGGCGATGCTATGCTATTTAATTCGAAATATCAATACCCCGCTAATTTTTTTTTGATTCAGATCACTTGGAAATAGTCTCAATGACCATATTCACGGGTAATCAGCAAAACCTGCGTTTACATCTTATACTATTTCATCATAGTAAGTCCATTGGACCATTTAGTCAGTGAAACATCATCAAAGCAAAAAATAGTTGATATAAAACAACTATCAATCGGTCTGTTTTTACAGGTTTCCTGTTACATTCCACCTTTGAGAAAGAGAATTACCAGACCGAAAAACGAAAATCAAGCCTATAATGATATTTTCTCTCTAAAATGAGTTCCATTCATATAGAAAATATATAAAAGTTTCATCAAAAAAAAGAAAAACATATTATCAAGTAGCTTAAAAAAGGCGCAATTAATTGAATTAACGAATAAAAAACTACTATCACTTGATTGCCCTTTTGTGAAAAAGATTCTATTGAGGTTTATAGTATTAAATATTTGAATTTGCAATACCTAAAATCAAAATTTAACTGTGAGTATTGGAGTTACAGGTATAAAAGGTGGTTTTTTAGCCTTACTAAGCGCGTTTTTATCATTTGCTTACAATGACCTCCTCTTTGTTAACCCATTATAATCTATGTTGATAATCGGGCCATTTTCCGAATTGCAAATATAAGCCCCAAAAAACCTGCTATTTTTCTCTCTTTTTTAGTTCGATACCAAATTTCTTGAGAATTCCCTGCAGCGGGTTTCCAAGCAGAAAAGGTAACAGATTTGGGTCGGTGTCGGTTTTTTCTATAAGCAATGATCGGATAGAGATGTCGTACTGAACCGCTTCAAGCAAGGAACCCAATGCGTCTCCTTCCAGTTTTCCCGGATTTTGATCGAGGATGCACTTGATTTTACTAAAGGAACATTTCTCCTGATGTTCTTCAATAATTTCCCAAAGCCCTGATATATGCCCAATTATATCTTTTCTGGTCAGCCGGTCTTTGTTATAAATATTTTCTATCTCTTTTGTATCCCAGCATTTTAGCACCCTGCACTCCAGCGGCCGATTTTCATAAATACTGCAGCTTGAATTAATCAGATCGCTGTATAAGCATGCGTCTGAATTCTCCTTTGATTTGATTTTTATAATATCGGAATTTGTGAAGATCATTCCCCCTTTAACATTGTCTTCAGCAGGTTCCCCCTCACGGATAGTAACCAGGAATCTACCATGAAGTTTTCCTGTCTCAATCAGTTTTCTATCCTCCAGATGAAGTGCAGGTCCGCCTTTGGCACAGCAGGTACAACACCGGATGCAGTCGGTGATTCCTTCCTTTGATTTTACTTGCTCAAGCGGGGTTTTGGAATAAGAGTGATTTTTATTCTTTGTCATGATTTTAAAAACACCTGAAATGATTAGTTGATGAGGTGATTGAATCTTGTTTGCCGGGGAACATAAAAATCTGAAACAGTAGAAACTGAGCAACTAAAAAGTCACCTTGAGCTTCCAGGTTTGGAATTAATGATGAGCCCTCTTGAATCAACGCCAGTTTTTCAAAGATGACTACTTGTCAAAGATATTTATAGTATAACAAAAAGTAGATTGACCAATAGATGTATATCAATATCTTCAGGGAAGTTTTACTTAGATTCTTGATTATCCGCTTTTTTTTAAAAACAGGAAGATTTCCAAGGTAATTTTCTTTTTTCCATACTTTCCTGTTTCAACAATGCTCAACCGCTGTTTTAGTATTACGGAGAAAATAAAATTGGTTCTGTTGGGAACAATTTCTGCGAATTAACGAATGGGCATAACACATTAATATTTTTTGCAGACAGCAGTAATCCGCAATCTTGATAAAGTCAAAACGTTTGATAGATGTCAAAAATGGTTCACTTTTTGTGGATACTTGTTCTATAATTTATTGTAATCATAGCATTATGCACGAGTAGAATTGATATTGTTAATATAAGACCGGTTGTTATAGGGGAAAGTGCTATAAAACCAGTAGAAAAGAAAGAAAGGATCTAATTGTTGAAAGTGCTGAAGAAATAATTAGTGAATGATGAATATCTCAAAAAGTGAGAGTATTCTCACCTTTTCCCCTCTCTCATGATATTTATGTGAGCTTACACAAGACTGATAATAATGAAAAAATAGCGAGATCGAATCGGTTGGCACTACAATTGCTGAGGCGATTGGGATGATTAACAAAATCACCTTTGATATTTAAAACTATCATGTTACACTGGATAAGCTTCAACTTCTTGAGGTTAGCTGGCTAAAATCAAAGAGAATTTCACAACGCAGGAAACTGAATTTTATTACTATTTGGGATGTGAGTAATACAAGGATCAGAAAACCCTGCCATTTTCCCATTAATAGAGATGATAGAGATCAGACTCCATGGCCGAGGCGGACAAGGGGCAGTGACTTCGGCTGAATTATTAGCAACCGCTGCAATCAATAAAGGAAAATACGCACAGGCATTTCCCAGTTTTGGTCCGGAAAGACGAGGTGCGCCGGTTACCGCTTTTTTAAGAATTAATGACGAACCGATCCGGACAAGAACCATGATCTATCAACCGGATGTTGTTCTGGTTCTTGATCCTTCCATTCTCAGGCTGGTCGATGTCGCAGCCGGTCTTAAGGAGGATGGTATTATAGTCGTTAATTCCAAATATTCCGGGGCAGAGCTGCAGAAAGAGCTGGGAATTGGTAATAAGTTTGCTTCAGTGAATGCTACCAAAATAGCAATGGAAGAACTGGGTTTGCCGATAACCAATACCACAATGATTGGCGCCCTGTTAAAAATGAAGGAATTTGTGACAATAGACGACATGATACAGCCATTTACTGAACGTTTTGGTCGCATTGCGGAAAAGAATATCAAAACTCTTAAACGAGCATACAACGAAACGAATTTTGCCGAAGCGGACAAATCAATCACAAGTAAAGCAGTCCCAGCCTGATCTTAATATATGGGCTTGATCACCGGATGATAACGGTGAGTCACTTGGGTTTTCTCAAAGAAATAAATAACAAAGGAGTTGATGTGACCGAAATGATAAAAGACCCCGGTTGGAAAGACTTGGAAGTGGGTTTTACCATAAGTCAATCCGGTAGCGCCCGGCAATACAGGACCGGTGATTGGAGATCTTTAAGACCCATTGTAGAAAAAAGTAAGTGTATTAAATGCGGCATCTGTTACATATTTTGTCCTGATATGTCAATTGTCAAAACAGAAGACGGATATTTCGAAGCTGATTTATATTACTGCAAAGGATGCGGGATTTGTGCATTCGAGTGTTTCACCGGTTGCATCGCTATGGTTACCGAGGAGGAATAATGGGTAAAAGAGTAGGAGTAGAAGTATCAATCGCTGCAGCTGAGGCGATCGGGATGGCTGATGTTGATGTAGTGGCAGCTTATCCCATAACACCACAGACGCATATTGTTGAGCATCTTGCAGAAATGGTTGAGAAAAAGGAACTGGTGGCCGAATATGTACCGGTAGAATCGGAGCATTCAGCCATGAGCGTTGCTTGCGGATCATCGGCAGTCGGGGCCAGAACCTTTACCTGTACAAGTTCTCAGGGATTAGCCTTGATGAATGAAATTGTTTTTTTGGCCGCATCCCTGAGATTGCCAATAGTAATGGCATTGGCTAACCGTTCATTATCCGGTCCCTTAAGTATCTGGAATGACCATTCTGATGTGATGTCCATTCGGGATTGTGGCTGTATTCAGTTGTTCACCGAGACCGGTCAGGATGTTTTTGATCACATGCTGTATGCATTTAAAGTTGCGGAAAATCCCAAGGTCTCTTTGCCCGTCATTGTGAATCTGGATGGGTTTGTCCTGACTCACATGATTGAGCCGATCGAATACTGGGATAAGGAGATGGCAAAACAGTTTCTCCCTGAATTTAAACCGGTTAACCGCTTACACCCGGACAAAGCTATCACCATGGGCGCATTGGGAATGCCCAATGTTTTTACAGAAGCAAAAAAAGCCCAGGACCAGGCTTTGGTCGATTCAAAATCAATCATTATTGAAACCTGGAAGGAAATGGGCGATCTAACCGGTCGCTATTATCATCCGGTGGAACACTATAAGACTGAAAATGCTGAAACATTGTTTCTAACCATGGGAAGTTTTGGCGGTATCGCCTCCCTGGCCGTAGATCAGCTTCGTGAAAAAGGGGAAAAAGTCGGCTTGCTGAAACTCAGATTATGGCGACCATTTCCTTTGGAGGAGCTGGAAGAAGCTGTTGGTGACGCCAAACAGATCATCGTAATTGACAGGGCTGTTTCATTCGGCGGTACAGGTGGACCTGTGGCATCGGAAATCCGGTCTGCTCTATATCATAAGGAGAAGACACCGGTTATCACTAATTTTGTATGTGGTCTAGCCGGTCGTGATGTTACTCAGGATAATTTTGCGGAAATGTATGAAATATCAAAAAAACGGATAAACGATTCAGTTAAACAATCCGAGTACGTATTTTACGGAGTCAGAGAATGATGGAGCCATTAAATGTTTATGCATCTCGCCTGGTAAATTCTCAAGAATATTTTACCCCAGGCCATAGAGCCTGCCAGGGTTGCGCAGAAGCACTGGCAGTTCGGCTGGTAGCCAAAGCTCTTGGTGAGAATGTTATAGTAGCCAGTGCAACCGGGTGTATGGAAGTTGTTTCATCGGCATACCCGGAAACCAGTTGGGATGTTCCCTGGTTACATGTTGCTTTTGAAAATGCAGGAGCCGTTGTATCAGGAATAGAAGCAGGGACCAAAGCCCTTGTGAAAAAGGGGAGACTTCCGGAGAAGGAAACAGTGTTTTTAGGCATGGGAGGTGATGGAGCGACTGCTGATATTGGATTTCAGGCTCTTTCCGGTGCTTTGGAGCGCGGGCATGATATCGTTTATGTATGTTATGACAATGAAGCTTACATGAATACCGGTATTCAACGGTCTTCCGCCACACCAACCTGGGCTTCGACAACAACATCGCCGGGGGGGAAAAAATCCAACGGAGAAATGAGCTGGAAGAAAGATATTCCCAAGATCGCAGCAGCCCACAATATCCCCTACGTTGCTACTGCTTGCCCCAGTTACCCACTGGATTTAATTCAAAAAGTTCAGAAGGCGGCAGCAATGAAGGGACCCGCTTATGTCCATATCTTGTCGGTTTGCCCTACTGGTTGGCGCATACCTTCCGAAAAAGCCATCTGGATGGGTAGGTTGGCTGTTGAAACCGGTGTTTTTCCATTGTATGAGATCATCAATGGAAATTACAAAATGACCTTTAAGGATATGGAACTGCGACCAGTTGCAGAATACCTGAAACCACAGGGCAGGTTCAGACATTTAACACCCGAGATGGTTGAACAATATCAAGTTGAAGTGTCAAAAAATTACGAAATTCTTATAAAAAGAACCGTATCATAGGCTTTTAAATATGAAAGATACTATAAAAACAATTGTCGAAAAGTATTATTCCGACAAAGGATTCCTGGTTCCTGTTTTACAGGATGTGCAGCAGGAGTATAACTATTTGCCCCGTGAAGCGCTGGATCTCGTAAGCTCAAATCTGGACATCCCGATCAGTCAAATCTATGAAGTAGCCACCTTTTACAAGGCGTTCAGTCTGGAACCTCGTGGTAAATACCAGTTGGCATTATGTACGGGAACAGCCTGTCATGTGAGAGGGGTTCCTCAAATTGCAGATCACATTGAAAGAACTCTTGAACTTAAAGCAGGAGAAACATCAGAGGATCTGGAATATACTTTTGAAACGGTAAACTGTGTTGGTGCCTGCGCTTTAGGTCCGGTACTGGTAGTCAATGGTGAGTATCATGGGAAAATGACTATTTCAAAAACAGGAAAACTATTGAATAAGCTAGGCAAAGAAAGGGATGCAGAATGAAAAAACTAACGACACCCAAAGAATTAAGAGACTTGCAAGCTAAAATCAAAGAGTCGGTTAATCCGGATAAGTCTCGCATCATCATATGTGCCGGAAGTGGATGTCTTGCTTATGGGACCAAAAAGCTGATTGATGGATTTGAAGCTGAAATAGAAAAGCAGAATCTGCAGGATGTGGTGGAAGTTCGTACCTCAGGTTGCCACGGGTTTTGTGAACGGGGCCCCATTACACTGATTAGTCCGGAGAATGTTTTTTACCAAAAAGTTGGACTCAATGATGCAGCTGAAATTATAGAAAAAACAGTATTAAACGGTGAAGTCATTGATCGGTTGCTTTACGTCGATCCACAAACCGGTGAAAAGATCGTTCATGAAAATGAAGTGGCGTTTTATAGTAAGCAGACCCGTAACGTCCTTGGGTCGAATAGTAAGATTGATCCCACCAAAATTGAGGATTACCTTGCCATTGATGGGTACAGCGCGTTAGCTAAAGTACTGACTGAATCAACACCCCAGGGTGTGATTGATGAGATTATTGAAGCTAATTTGAGAGGCCGTGGAGGAGGAGGGTTTCCTGCCGGCTGGAAATGGGATGCCACCCGCAAAGCTCAAGGAACTCCAAAATATGTGATCTGTAACGCTGATGAAGGAGATCCGGGTGCTTACATGGATCGTAGCGTTCTTGAAGGGAATCCTCACGTTGTACTGGAAGGGATGTTGATTGGTGCTTACGCCATAGGATCCAGTGAAGGATACATCTATGTCAGAAATGAATATCCCCTGGCGGTAGCCAATATCACCATTGCCATTGAAAAAGCCCGTGAACTCGGCCTCCTAGGGGAGAATATCCTGGGTACCGATTTCTGTTTTGATGTCAAGATCAATCGCGGGGGGGGAGCATTTGTCTGCGGGGAATCATCTGCACTCTTTGCTTCCATTGAAGGGCGAGCGGGAGAACCGAGGGCAAAATATATTCATGCCACTGATCGGGGACTTTACGACAAGCCAACCTGTCTCAATAACGTTGAAACCTGGGCCAATGTACCTTTGATCATCAATAAGGGAGCAAAATGGTACCAGGGGATTGGAACCGAAAATAGTAAAGGAACGAAAATATTCGCCCTCGTCGGAAAAATCAATAATACCGGTTTGGTCGAGGTACCGATGGGCATCACCTTAAGAGAAATTGTTTTTGATATTGGTGGTGGAATTCCAAAAGGAAGAAAGTTCAAAGCAGTACAAACAGGCGGGCCCTCGGGTGGTTGTATTCCGGAAGAATACCTGGATATGCCCGTTGACTTCGATGAGTTGACAAAACTGGGTTCCATGATGGGTTCCGGTGGTATGATTGTGATGGATGACCGCACCTGTATGGTTGATGTGGCACGCTATTTCCTCCGGTTTCTTGAAGAGGAATCCTGCGGAAAATGTACGCCCTGCCGGGAAGGCGTTCATCAGATGAGGGTTATTCTTGACAGGATTTGCGAAGGTAACGGACAAGAGGGAGATATTGAAACCCTGGAGTGGATGGGGCAGGCAATAGCTGACGGTTCGTTGTGTGCACTGGGAGGATCAGCTCCGGCCCCTGTGTTGAGTACCATCCGCTTTTTCCGTGATGAATATGAAGCCCATATCAAGGATAAAAAATGTCCGGCTGGTGTCTGTAAAGATTTGATTACGTTTACGATTGATCCTGAAACCTGTAACGGTTGTCGGCTTTGCTTCAAACCCTGTCCAACAGACGCTATTTCAGGGGAAAAGAAGCAGGTACATGTCGTTGACCAGGAGAAATGTATTCAGTGTGGGGCTTGTTTTGAAGTCTGCAAGTTCGATGCTGTCATAGTGAAATAACAAACAGTTAGATTTAATAAACGAGAGACGATTATGCCGGATAAAGTTAGCTTAACTATTGACGGGAGAACAGTGGATGCTCCAGCAGGGAGTACTATTTTGCAGGCTGCACAACGAGCGAATATTTACATCCCTCACCTGTGCCACAACGATGAGTTAAAACCTTATGGGGCTTGTCGACTTTGCCTGGTTGAAATTACCCATGGAAAAAGAACGCGACAGGTAGCATCTTGTATTTATGAAATAACCGAAGGGCTTGAGGTCAAAACCGATACCGAACGGGTCAAGAACGTGCGTAAACTGGTTGTTGAACTCATGCTGGCCAGGAATCCCAAACATCCTGCCATTAGAAAGATTGCCAGCAAAGTTGGAGTAGAAAAAACGCGATTCGCAGTTGAAATCAAAGGCTGTATTCTTTGCGGGATGTGTATTAGAACCTGCCGTGAAGTGGTTGGGGTTAATGCCATCTCCTATAAAAGCCGTGGATTTCTGCGTGAAGTCGCCACGCCCTTTAATGAATCTCCAACAGACTGTATCGCCTGCGGATCATGCGCTTATGTCTGCCCGGTCGATTTTATTCAAATGACCGAAAAGAATGGAGTTCGGACAATTTGGAATACCGAGTTTCCACTGCAAAAATGTAAGAAGTGTGGGAGAGATATTGCCCCGGAAAAACAACTTGAATATTTTCGTAAGAAAGTCAATCTTCCGGAAAATCACTTCGATACCTGCCTCCATTGCCGCTAATAAAAAAATAAAGCAATTCCCCAGATAATTGGGGAATTGACTTTTCTGCCAGTCTGGCCTACCTTTCTTTTATCGAATACTATTCGAGTAGACTTAAAACTGAATGATTTGTCAGGTTTCACATCTGTCATGTCGGGTTTGTAGGCTGTGTCACAATTGACTTTTCGGGTTAATGGTGGATCCTCGCTTCGTTCGAAGCTGCAAGTTTAGCTTCTCATGATTCACCCTACCTTTATGATCCATTGATATATATATTTCCTTTGTAGGGAGGATCAAGCGAAGCGGATCCACCATTACAGCCTGTTGATACCACATGTGCTTTCTGAAGCACATATTACCAAAAGCATGGATTACGGTAGGGCGGGGTTACATCCCCGCCAGAACCAGCTCAAAGGCGGCTAATGTAAGGCCGCCCTGCCGTTATGGAAACATGAATTTGATGCCTAAAATTCTCTCATTCAGGCATCAATGGGACTTGATTCACCTTTTTTGATTAAAGAACATGAAAGCAATTGTTTTTAGAAAGTCAAAGGGTCTGATTCTCGAAGAGCTTCCGATCCCAGAAATTGATAAAGATCAGGTATTGATCAAAGTATCCAATACTGGTTTCTGCGGTTCCGATCACTCGTTGGTGGAAACGGAAGGAACACCTGATGGGATCATTCTTGGTCATGAGGTCAGTGGAAGAGTGGTACAACTCGGATCTGATGTGGAAAATATTGAAGAGGGACTGAAGGTTATTGTCAGGCCAACCTTTTGCGGATTATGCTGGGGGTGTCGAATTGGGCGACCTCAACTCTGTTCAAATAACAGGAGATCCATAGGAATAGGTGATCTGCCAGGCGGATTTGCCGAGTATGTCAAAGTATATCCGCAGATGATAATTCCGGTTCCTGACAATGTGAATTCCATTGATGCAGCGTTGGCCGAAGCTTTTGCTGTGGCATTGCATGCTGCTGATTTGACGGGAAGAAAAAAGGGGTCTGTGCTGATAATTGGGGCGGGAGCCATTGGACTGGCATTGGTGAAAATACTTAAGATAAAGGGTTTTGCTCCGATAGTGGTGTCCGAGCCGGTGGCAGCTAAGAGGGAACTGGCGCAGAAATTTGGTGCTGATACGGTTATAGATCCCATGAACAGCAATTTGCTGATGAGTGGATTTGAGCTTACAAATGGAACGGGATTTGAGATTGTTTATGAATGCGCGGGAATTCCCAACCTGATTTCAGTTGCCATGAATGCTGTTGGTGCGGGGGGGGTGGTTTGTCAATTGAGTGTCATTTATCAGAACATATCAATTAATCCCGCTATCATGACATTTAAGGAAATTTCCCTATTGGCATCCTACGGAAATACACATGAGGAAAATAAACGTTGCCTGCAATGGATGGCGGAAGGCAAGCTGGATTCCAGACCGCTTGTTTCGGACCTGGTTTTACTTGAAGAACTGCCAGAAATTTATCAATCAAGAATTCAATCAGGAAAAGCGATAAAAGTTATGCTTCAGATTGGAGAAGAATTTTAAAGAATCAACGAAAGAGAATTACTTTGGGATTAAAAGAAAGAAGAGAACGGGAAAAACAGGCTCGCAGAGAATCAATTTTGGTGGCAGCCAGGGAATTACTGCATCAAAAAGGGATTAATGGGGCTTCCATGAATCAGATTGCGAAAAAAGCAGAGCTTGGGGTTGCCACCCTCTATTCCTATTTCACCAATAAAGAAGATCTTTTTCTTGTGTTACAACAGGAAGGATTGGATCTGTTGAGAGAGCAAATATCAGAAGCACTTGAGGGCATTAGCGATCCGAAAATCAGACTTAAGACAATAGCCTTTTCCTTTCTTGAATTCAGTCAAAAACGTAAAAACTACTATTATATCATCAACTACTTTATCTCCTCTCCTGAAATCCTGTTTGAGTCAACACTCAAAGATCAAATAGACCTGCAGGCGGAACGTGCCTTAAGTGTGGCAAACGCAGTGATCACCGAGGGAATTGAGACAGGCTCTTTTATAAATCAGAACACAAAGCGAAGTGCTGTTACTTTCTGGGCGCTCATATTCGGTTTGACCCAGTTTAAAAAACTGGAGACAACCATTTTAAGAGATGACAATCATACTGCGATTTTTGAGCACTCTGTCGATCAGTTTATCCGCTCGATCAGCGTCTAATAAGGTTTCGGGTTGTTACGGGGAAACTGATTCTCAAGCTGTCTGTTGTTGGATTTCAAGATAACGGAAACAATTCACCAGGTGATCGTTGACCATTCCGGTTGCCTGCATATGGGAGTATACAACCGTTGTTCCCATGAATTTAAACCCTCTTTGTTTCAGATTCTTACTGATCGTGTCGGAAAGTTTTGTGTTGGCAGGGATCTGTTCCAGTTTTTCCCATCGATTAACGAGGGGCTTACCATCAACAAAATTCCAGATATAGCTGTCGAAACTGCCAAATTCCTGCTGGATTTTCAAGAATTGTTTGGCATTATTGATTGCGGCTTCAATCTTCAGTTTGTTGCGGATAATGGAGGAATCACGCTGAAGTTGTTCAATTCCATTTTGATTAAATCGGGCAACCTTTTCAACATCAAATCCGGAAAAGGCGTTTCTAAAGTTTTCCCTTTTGTTCAATACAATCTCCCAGCTCAAACCGGCTTGAAAACTCTCCAGAATCAGGAATTCAAACAGCAGTTGATCATCATGCACCGGGACACCCCATTCATTGTCGTGATAATCAAGATATTTTGGATTGGAAAGTTTCACCCAATCGCATCTGGTTTTGTTCATATTGCGTTTATTCATTGATTCGGTTTTTATCAGAACACCTGCTTGATCCGAAGTGAGGTTTTTGCTTGCTGCTTATAATTCCAGGCTGTTCTCAAAGCCGTATTCTAGCTTGAATTGAAGCCTTTGGTTTTTACTTTCCATGCTTTGTAATATCATTTACTATTCCCAAATACAATCAGAGCAGCTCGATTAATCCCAGGATCTATATTAATAAATCTAATGGCTAGAATATGCAATTTACCATACGGTCAAAACTGATAATCGGTTATATTACACTGCTGCTTCTCGTCACCATCGCAGCGCTGTATGGATACTATTCATTCACAAAGGTGGTAAAAGGGAAAAAAACGATCCAGTTTTATACCCGCAATGTAATATTGTCCAACAACATCTATCAATATATGTCGGAGGTAAAGCAGGCTCAAAATAATTTTATTCTTATGCAGAATTTTTCATTTTCAGAAGAGGTTAAAAACAAAATTCAATTGCTTCAGCAAAAAGCAATTGAGTTGGAGAAACTGGGTGGCCAAATAAAAGATCATGATCAGATAGAAATGGCGAGAGCCATTTATGAATCGGCCGTTGTTTATTTAGAAACGTTTCAATTCCTCAGAGAGTCCATAGACCGGCGAGGACAAGTCGACCAGAGCGGGATAAGAGGCCATCTTGCTGATATTAGGAATAGTCTGGAAAAGGAACTTCCATTGGAAATGATCTTAAAAATGGAGTTGCTGGAGAAAAAGAAAGAGATAGAACGTTCTGATATACTTCGCACCAAACATAAATCCAATTTCTTCTCTGAGTTGTTTGATTTTGCTTTAAAGTCAAGGGACCCTTCCATTATTGAACGATTGAGAGATTATGAACTCAACTACAGGCGACTCTATTTTGAAAATCTCAATATTCAAGATCTGATGCCGCTACTGCGGATGAATGCAGAGATGATAGAGATATTGGTTATAGACAACGTTGTAACAGCGCAGGAAGAGTTGGAGAAACAATTTGCTCTTACTGACATTCTTGAGCAAAGACAAAAACTTCTCAGTCTTTTTGTGGCCATCATTACAATTTCTGCAGGGATTCTGGCGATTATAACATTTGGAACAGAAGCTTTGGATCTCTCAAAGCTGAATCTTGAGCTGGAAGCCATACTTGAGGCTATTAGAGATGGAATTGTAGCAGTTAACCGGGATGCCAAAGTTACGCTAGTCAATCAACGGGCAAAGGATCTATTGGGATTGGAAAAAGATTATATCGGCAAACACATCCTGGAGCTGTTCCCCAATTCTAAACTTCCGCAAGTTATGCAGAGTGGGATTCCCCATTTCGACCAGGAGCAGCAACGGGGTAAGATCACTGTTCTCACAACGAGAATACCCGTGATGTATAAGAACGAAACGATAGGTGGTATCGTCTGCTTTCGGAAAAAAGAGGAATTATCAAAGCTGGCGGGAAAATTGACACAAGTAAACGCCTATATTGATGCTCTTCGGGCTAACAACCATGAGTTCAAGAACAGGATGCAAACCATCCAGGGAATGGTGCAACTGGGAAAAACGAAGGAAGTTCTGGCTTTTATTCAGCTATTACAAGACTCCCATGATCAGCGCCTGTCTCTATATGTCGGCAACATAAATGATCCTGCCCTCTCAGCAATATTACTTGGAAAATATAATAGGGCGAATGAACTGGGGATTTTGCTAGCATTGGCTGAGGATTCCAGGCTGACAAAACTCCCGGATCACATCGATCAAAACGGGGTAGTCAGTATCATGGGAAACCTGATTCAAAACGCAATGGATTCAGTCAAAGAACTAAAAGATAAAAGAAAAGAGATCCGGGTTGCGGTCAAAGAGTATCCGGAATCGATCTATTTTTCAGTTTCGGATAATGGACCCGGTATTCCTCCTGAAATTGCCGGGGAAATTTTTAAGCAGGGATTTTCTACAAAAAAAAAGCGGCTGTCCAGCGATTCGAGTGAATTGGGAGTACTGGGTGAAGAACACATTGGAATGGGGCTTTATATATCGAAAAACCATGTAATTAGTATGGGAGGCAGTATACAGTACAAAAGCGATACAGAAACAACTTTCGAGGTTACAATACCTAAATAGGCTATTAGCAGTTAGCTATCAGCAACTTGCTCATATGAAAGACAAAATAGATCGATTGGTGACAATTATGGAAAAATTTAATGTAATGATTGTTGAAGATGATTTCAGAGTTTCCAATATCTGGAAGGAGTTTACCCACACCTTGCCGGAATTCCAGGTTGTTTTTGAGGCCCGCAATGGTGAAGATGCCCTTAATTATTTAAAGGAAAAACCTGTTGATCTCCTGATAATGGACGTTTATATGCCTGATGTCGATGGTGTTCAGATGCTTTATGAAATTCGAAAACAGGGTTTGTCAATTGATGTGATCGCAATTACGGCAGCAAGGGAACCTCAGGTTGTGAGTCGGATGGTGCGCATGGGTGTTTTGGATTATATCATTAAACCTTGCGTCCTTGAACGCTATCAACAAGCCCTCACCCGTTTTAAAGAAACACATGAGATTTTGAAAAAAGGGGAACTGGAGCAAAAAGACCTGGATCGCCTGCTTCACTGGTCTTATACTTCTCAGAATGAATCGAGAAGACTACCCAAAGGTATGCAGGAATTGACTATGAAAAAAATTCTACACTGCTTTGATCAAAACCCATATGCTCGCAGTGCTGAAGAGTTGGCTAAATCAACCGGTCTTTCACTGGCAACAGTGCAGCGATACCTCCGTTATCTGGCAGAAAGTGGCAAGGTGAAGAAAGAGTTGATATATGGGTCACAAGGAAGACCGGAGCATAAATACTCAAAAATTTAATTCACACCCAGACTCCTTCCTTTTTAAATTAAAACACTCCTTTTCCAAATTATAGTTGTCCAAAAAGGTTTTTTCAATACGGGTATACGTGACAAAAGCGTCTGTTCCCCATTTTTAAAAACCTCTCTGGCAAAGTATTTTAATTTGGTAGCCCGATATTCAGTAAAACTCCGCAGTAATATTTATGAGAAAAAAAAAATTTAAGATTTTTACCATAAGTATTATATCAATGAAAACTAAGAGGAAAAGCTTGACGGTATAGTGAAATTATCATCTAGAATACTGTATAATATTTTCTTTTAGGATGTTAATCGTGACAATTCACAGAGCTGTATAGGTGTCAGACCTGGATTATAAGATGAGGCGACTTCTAAAAATTACCTTTTCGGCGGTATTTTGTTTGCTGGTGGCGGCACAGGTTATTTCTGCCAAAGACTTTCTGAAGTTTACAGGGGGTCCTAGTGGAGGCACTTTTCAGTATTTTTCGAACGGAATTGCGCTTCGTCTATCAAAAAATATTCCTGGGTTAAGGATATCAAACCAATCTTCCAAAGGAAGTGTTGAAAATATCCGGAAAGTCAACACAAGGAAAGCAGATTTCGGTATTGCCTATTCCGGCGATCTTTACCTGGCAAGAAACGGCAGATTGGCAAACGATTCCAATAAATATACGAATGTTAAGGCAGTTGCATTTTTATATAAAGCACCCGCTCAACTTGCTGTTTTAAAAGAAAGTGGGATTACGGAGGTTTCACAACTGAAAAACAAACGAGTCGCCTTGGGGGATGCAGGGTCTGGCGCTGCTGCTTCAGCAGAGCGGTTTTTTAAACTGGTGGGATTTTGGGATCTTATTGAGCGGCATTTCCTGGGTTATACTATTGCGGCCAATGGGATGAAAAACGGTGAGATTGACGCCATGTGGATACTGGCTGGATATCCTACTCGCGCTCTTATTGAACTTTCCGCAACTCAAGAAATCGATCTTTTGCATGTCTATCCGATTGCCGCACATCACGGTTTGACAGAAGAGTTACCCTTTTACCAACCCATTTTTATCCCGGCTAACTCTTATGAAGGCGTCACACATGCCACAGCTTCCTTTTTTGATTCAGCCCTGTGGATAGTTAATGAAGAGGTTCGAACAGATTTTGTCTATAAGGCATTAAAAGAGATTTATTCCCAAGAGGGCCTGGCATACATGAAAAAAGTTAAGTCTACTGCCAGCCAGATGTCTGTTGATGGCGGGTTAACCGGTATCCTAACCCCTTTGCACCGGGGAGCGGAAAAGTTTTGGACAGAGAGAGGCCAAACTCTCAAAACTCTGCCTGCCTCCATAGACTAATTGGGATCCGATTTATCTTGAACTTGAAGTATTCCATTTTTCCGGATTTGAGTGGAAACAAAAACAGACAATATCAAGTATATAAAGGTTTATTTTTCCAAAAAACCTGAACTTGAGCAAAAAAATATATTTGATATATCTGTTCTTAATGATAAAGTTATAATCAAATCCGTTCAGCTGAAGAGGAAGAGACGAACTTTCAGACAATTAGCTGCGATCAATTTGGCTTGATTGATTTTGTTTAAGCCATGGGTCGACAATAATTAAAGATAGGTGAGTTTTCACTTCCTTCAGGCGATTTTTAAAATGTGGTTTTAATGAACTTAAAAATATGGAGACAACCCCATGAACAGGAAAAACAATATATACATTGCCAGCGGTATATTTTTAGCTATTATTTGCTTTTTTATGGTTGCCTCGGATGTTCTGGCTGCCAAAAAAAGAATCGTATTCGGAGGGGGACCTGCAGGTGGTACTTTTCAGGTCGTTGCCAATGCAATTCAGGTTTATAAACCCGTCAAAGAAGCTGAAGGTTTCACTGTCAAAGCCCAGACGTCTGCAGGTTCAATAGAAAACCTGAGAAAAACCGATGCCGGTAAACATCAGATGAGTGTTGTGTATTCAGGTGATGTTTGGACAGCAAGAAACGGAAAAATGAAAAATGATCCGAAGAAGTATACAAATGTTTTGGCAGTGGCTTCGTTGTATGGAGCTCCGGCACATCTGGTTGTAAGAGCAGATTCCGGAATAAAAACCGTGAAAGACCTGGCGGGAAAAAGGGTTGGAGTCGGTAATGCCGGTTCTGGAGCTTTTGGCGTATGTGAACTGTTTTTTACCCATCTCGGTGTTTGGGATAAAATTACTCGAAATGCAATGGGATATAATGATGCAGCAGCAGCATTCGGTAACAATCAGCTGGATGCATTCTGGTTGTTTGTTGGATACCCTGCAGGTGCCGTAATTATGGCTGCTCAGACTAACGATATCGCCTTGGTGAATTTGGGGATGGAAGCGGAAAACTCCGGTTTCTTAAAGCAATACCCTTATTTTGGTAAACTTACTATTCCAGCAGGGACATATAAAGGAGTTGATTACGATTCTCCTTCATTTCAGGATAGTGCGCTTTGGGTCGCTAATGCAGATGTTCCTGATGAGGTTGTTTATACCCTTCTGAAACTGATCTATTCGGATGCAGGGCTAAAGCACATGGTTGAACAGAAAAAGACATTTAAGGTCATGAACTTGAAATCAGGTCCCAGCAATATTGTGACACCTTTTCATCCCGGTGCTGAAAGATTCTGGAAGGAAAAAGGCGTGCTTTAAAACAGGGGGGCAACTAATGATGGATGAGTCCCTGTAAAATCTCAGCCTGCTGTCATTTCCGGTCTTGAACCGTAATCTATACCGATCAAAGTTCAATAGGCAAGTGGATCCCGGATCAAGCCTGAGATGACAAAGTGGATAATTGGAGATTTTTCTGTTGAGATACAGACGGCAAGGCTTGAATATCAAGCAGGTTCGCATTAGCCCCGTTGTCAGTGTTTTTGACGATATGCTGTTCAATCACCGGAATTCTCGTTTTTGGTGGAGAATGTTTAACATGCTGTTTTTTGTTTAATCTCTTCGAGTACAATCCTTCACAGGTAAATCAACGTGTATGATAAACTTAATCGATTTGAGCAGATAGTATTCGACATCTTATCTGTTTTTCTGCTGTTGTTCTATTCTTACTCTGCCGTACTCCAGCCGGCAGCCACTCAGTATCATCGTGGTATTTTTGTTATTATCACGTATGTACTTATTTTTATTGCCTATAAATCCAAAACGTTGATTTTCCGGATCCTGGACTATATTCTCGTTTTTCTCTCCACATTCAGCATAGGTTATTGGATCTTGAATTTTGAGGTGATCAATTACCGAACCGGGGCTGAAACGGATTTTGACAAGGCAGTGGCTATTATCGGTGTGTTGATTGGAATCGAATTGGCGCGACGGGTTGTAGGTAATGTGTTTGTTTTTCTGGGAATCATCCTATTGGCATATGGAGTTTACGGTGACTACATGCCGGAACTGATTTCACATGCAGGTGACACTTTTCCTGAGCTTTGTACCAGTATTTTTTATAAAAGTGATGGGGTTTTTGGTATCATGGCCAATGTTCTGGCAACCTATGTCATATTGTTTGTCCTGTTCGGGGCGTTTCTCGAAAAGTCGGGTGCCCAGCGGTTCTTTATCGATTTTCCGCTAGCTGCTGTCGGACATCGTATTGGAGGTCCCGGCAAAGTTGCAGTTATAGCCAGTGGTCTTTTTGGCTCCATCTCGGGCAGTGCCATTGCAAATGTCGTTTCTACGGGAACCTTTACGATTCCCATGATGAAGAAAGCAGGATTTAAACCACATGTGGCAGGGGGAATTGAACCGGCAGCATCCATATCGGGTATGTTTATGCCGCCGATCATGGGTGCTGGCGGGTTTATTATGGCTGAATTAACGGGAGTACCCTATTCGCAGATTATGTTGGTTGCAGTTTTCCCGGCTCTTATGTACGTATTCAGTGTTTTTATGATGGTTCATTATGAGGCAAAAATTCACGATGTTAGAGGAGAGAAGAGTGAATTCAGTGCGATGCACATCTTAAAGACGGAATGGTTTTATATTATGCCACTTGTCGTTATTACCGTTTTGATGCTTTACGGCTATTCACCCGGTTATGCTGCCATCATCGGTACTATCTCCTGTCTGGTGGTCAGTTGGATTAAAAAAGAAACCCGGATCGGGCCTAAACGTTTTGTAGAAGCAGCAAGACTGGGGACTTTGAATAGTCTTACCATCGGTGCTACTGTCGGCGTTATTGGTATCATAATTGGTGTCTTGACCTTTAGTGGATTAGTGTTGACATTTGCCGATATTGTCATTCAACTCGCAGAAGGAAGACTCTGGTTAACAATAATCTTAATTGCATTAGCTTCCCTGGTTTTAGGAATGGGTGTTCCGGTCACGGCGGCTTATTTGATAACTGCCGTAGTGGCCGTACCTGCTTTGACACATCTTGGGGTTAATGAAATAGCTGCCCATATGATCGTTTACTGGTTGTCGCAGGATTCCAATATTACGCCTCCTGTCTGTATTGCCGCCTTTGCAGGAGCGACCATTGCGGGGGCCAATATGTGGAGGACGGCTTTTTCCTCTTTTAAATTCGCGAAATTTTTATACCTGGGACCGTTTCTCTTTGGATATGTTCCTGCTTTTACACTCAATGGTAGTGCCGGAGATATAGTAAAAGTTTTTATCATTATTTTCTTCGGTACCTGGCTTTATTCCTATCTCCTGAGTGGTATTTGGGTCAGGCAATTAAAATCAAAACTTAAATAAAAACAGGGTCCGTTTCCACCAACAGAAGCGGACTCTTCTACCCTCTTTTATAAAGACTGTAATCTTTGTTCGCAATCGTTAAATCTCGTTACCTTTTGGGAATAATGCCGGTTTTTAACTAAAGAGCAAGAAAAGGCCTCCGAATAAATCACTTTCAGTCATAATTCCCCCTGGTCCGTTAATCTTTTTAATATTGACTAAGAAAAACACAATTCTGAGTCAATCTGTGTATTAGGTTAATTAGTTTCCCAAAAAAAGATTTGATATTCTTCAAACTTGTGATCAAAATCCAGACTGGTTTAGTGCCCTGCATATGGTGTCAACAGGCGCCGGGTCAGTGAGCCAATATCCAATGAATAGGTTGCCTGAGACAGAATTCAATAGTATAAAGGTTTCAATTAAGCAAATTGAAACAGGAGAGATCCAATCAATTAAACAAAACAAAAAGTAAGAAGGAGATTCTATGGGTCAACAGAATCGAATCACCGATCCCTGTGATTTATTGGATAAAAACGGGCAATTGATAAATCCCGGATATGCCACCAATCCTTATTGGCGGTATGATCGCAAGCAAATTAAGGCCGGTTGGCATAGGATAAAGGAATGGGATTACTACTCAGTGATTGCACCTGAAAGGGGTTACGGGATTACATTTACAATTGCGGACCTGGGCTATATCGGGCTGGCGGCAATTTGCTGGCTGGATTTTCAGAAAAAAACTTCCTGTCAGGTCGATGCACTTTCAATTCTTCCCAGGGGTCGAATTGGATTGCCTTCAACTTCGGATGCAGGCCGTAGCACATTTAAAAGCGGAAAACTGAACCTGAGTATCGAGGTATCCAATGGTAAGCGCTTGTTATCCTTTAATGCGGACAAATATGTCGATGAAAAGGGGGATAAGGGACTTAGCGGGAAAATATTGTTATCACAGGATCAGGACATGGATAGCATGGTAATTGCCACCTCTTGGGAAGAGAATAGAGAAGCTTTTTACTACAACCGGAAAATTAACTGTATGCCAGCGGAAGGCAGTGTAACCATCGGTGATACAAAATATGATTTCACTCCGGGCACCAGTTTTGGCGGGCTTGACTGGGGAAGAGGAAACTGGACCTATAAAAACAGATGGTATTGGGGGTCAGCTTCCGGATTGTTGGAGGGAGATTCCTTTGGCTGGAATATCGGATATGGATTCAGTGATCGTTCGGTTGCCACGGAAAACATGGTGTTTTTTAAGGGAAAAGCCCATAAACTGGATGAAGTGATATTCCATATGAATACGGATGATTACATTCAGCCGTGGAAGATTACAAGTAATGACGGTCGCTTTGAAATGGATTTTGTACCACTTTTGGACAGGCAATCCAGCTTGGACGTCAAACTGATCAAATCGGTGCAACACCAGGTATTCGGACACTTTACAGGATCAGTAATTCTGGATGACGGCACCGTATTAAAAGTAAAAGATTTTCTAGGTTTTGCCGAGGATGTGCTCAATTGGTGGTGATTTGATCTGCTGAATTTTAACTGCTCAAATGGGGATTTTGAATATGAAGTTTGTCATCGCAATGATGAAACATGAAACCAATACCTTTTCCCCCGTAGTAACCGACTGGTTACGATTTGAAGAGTGGGGGGCCTATTTCGGCAATGCCGCATTGGAAGCATATGAAAACACCGGTATGCCGATGGCCGCTTACATTGACATAGCCAGGGAAAACAGGGCGAATATTGTTACTCCCCTGGCTGCGGAAGCAATGCCTTCCGGGCCGGTGACTTCCGAGGCATATAATAGAATGGTTGATGCCATCTGCGAAGCTGTAGATGTGGGATGTGACGCCGTGTTACTGGACTTGCACGGTGCCATGGTGTCTGAAACCACCCTGGATGGAGAAGGGACACTGCTGGAAAAAATCAGGCGGATCAATCCGACCTTGCCCATTGCTGTCACCTGTGATTTTCATTGCAACCTGACTCAAAAGATGGTGGACAATTGCACCGCTTTGATTGGCTATAAAACCTATCCCCATGTTGATATGTACCAAGTGGGTAAACAGGTGGGACGAATTGTCATAGACAGTATGCAGGGTAAATGTAGCCCGGTGATGGCTAGACTGCAATTACCATTATTAACCCATACATTAAAGCAGGGAACCGACGATTATCCGATGAAATCCTTGATTCAAGCTTGTAAAGATGCTGAAAAAGACAATTCAGTATTGGCTGCCACCCTGTTTGGAGGATTTCCTTTGGCCGACATGCCTGATGCAGGAGCTTCTGTTATTGTAGTGACTGACGGAGACCAGGCTAAAGCTTCTCAAATCAGTAGGCAAATCGCAGATAAAACCTGGAAGAGCCGTGAGGACTTTATCTATCAATTCGGATCTCTTAAGGAAACGTTTGCCAGGGCCAAACAGTTGACAGAATATCCGGTGATTCTTTTGGATCACGAAGACAATTGCGGATCAGGAGGAACCCAGGATGTAATGGCAGTTATAAAGGAAGTGATGGATCAGAATCTGGAAGATGTGGCTGTTGCCGCCGTGTATGACCCCGAGGCTGTAAAGGTCATGCAGGAGGCAGGGATTGGGGCAGAAGTGGAGATTTCTCTGGGAGGAAAAATCGACATGCCCTCCATCTCATTGGAAAGAAAACCTCTGTTGCTTCGGGGAAAGGTAAAAGTCTTGACGGACGGACATTGGACGGTACAGGGGCCTATGTATACCGGAGTTGAAGTCCATATGGGACCAACAGCCGTTTTTGATACCGGTAATGTTGAAATTGTCGTGGTTTCGCGTCACCACGAGCCATGGGATGTCGGCGTTTTTACTTCGGTTGGCATCCAGCCGCAACAGAAAAAATACCTGCTATTAAAATCCAGGATTCACTATCGGGCAGGATTTGCTCCTATTACAAAGCAAACCTTACATTGCGATGGAGAAGGGGTCACTACCTCCAGAAATGACCTTCTGAATTACAGGCACTTACGACGCCCCATCTTTCCCTTGGATGAAGGGGTAGAGTTTTAGAGTGGTTTTATTCAAATGGTCTTTTTGAAGAAAGAAAACGTATTAATTGGGTAGCTTTATATTTGATTGGTACTTTATTCTCAAAAAACAGAGATGACATAACAAGAAACAGAAATGATACGAGTAGGAAATCAAAATCTGATAACGGATGTTCCGGGAATTAAAGTTGGAAATATTCACGACGATAAAGTCAGAAGTGGTGTAACCGTGATAAAACCCGATGATCCGGCAGTAGCATCAGTGGATGTTCGCGGCGGCGGACCCGGTACCAGAGAAACAGAAGCATTGAATTCGGATTGCCTTGTGGATGTGGTCCATGCGATTACGTTAAGCGGAGGGTCTGCTTATGGTCTGGATGCAGCAGGTGGTGTGATGGCTTATCTGGCTCAGGAGAAGATAGGTTTTCAGTTGGGCGATGCGATTATTCCCATTGTTCCATCGGCCATCCTTTTTGATCTTCTCAACGGTGGTGACAAAAAGTGGGGCACACAATCCCCCTATTCCACCCTGGGTTTTCAGGCTGCGAGCCAGTGCAAAAAAGAATTTATGCTGGGAAACCATGGCGCCGGCTTTGGGGCTGTGGCTGGAGGAATAAAAGGAGGATTGGGCAGTGCTTCCTTTGTCTATGATGATGGACCGGAAGAGATCACCATCGGTGCTATTGCGGCTGTTAACTCGATGGGGTCGGTGACAATGCCGGACAGCCCTGTGATGTGGGCTGCAGCTTTTGAACAGAATAGAGAGCTGGGAGGTCAGCCACGACCGGATAGTTCGGGGACAATCAATCTTGATTTTACGTTTGAACTGCCGGTGGGCAAGAATACAACTATTGTAACAGTAGCGACGGATGCTGTTTTGACTAAATCCCAGGCTAGAAGAGTAGCTATTATGGCGCAGGATGGTTTTGCACGATCCATCCGACCTGTTCATTCTCCTTTTGATGGAGACAGTGTTTTTGTTATTTCAACGGGGAAAAGAAATCTTTCTGATCCGGCAGCTGCGTTGGCGAAGTTGGGAATGCTGGCTGCTGATTGTGTTGCCAGGGCAATTGCCCGAGGCGTGTTTGAGGCGGATGACCTGGGGGATTTTCAAAGTTATCGGTCTCGGTATGGACATCTTTTATCTGAAAAATAAAGGAGGAGAGTTATGAATCACCTGAAGATGATCTGCCAGGGGATCTTTATCCTGGTCATTGGAACCTTGATTTCATCGACATCCGTGTTAGCGGCTAAAGACAGCCTGACCATGGGTATGGTATTGGAACCGACACATCTGGATCCAACCGCCGGCGCGGCAGCTGCAATCGATGAGGTTGTATATGCCAATGTTTTTGAGGGATTAACCCGGATCAATCGTAGTGGAGAAGTGAAGCCAGCTTTGGCGAAAAGCTGGGAGATTTCGGCGGATAAAACAATCTATACATTTCATTTGCACCAAGGAGTAAAATTTCACGATGGATCTGAATTTGACGCGGAAGATGTCGTTTTTTCCCTGAATCGGGCGAAAGCCGATGATAGCGTTAATGCACAAAAAGTCTTATTCAAGCCAATAAAAAGCGTGGAGAGTAAGGGAAAATTTTCCGTTGCAGTAACCCTTTTCCAGCCGACGGGAAGTTTTCTGTTCAATATGGGTTGGGGGGATGCTGTCATGGTTGATCAAGCCAGTGCAGACAAAAATAAAAGCAATCCTGTGGGCACTGGCCCTTTTAAATTTAAACGGTGGGTGAAAGGTGATCGCATCGAACTGATTAAAAGCCCGGGATACTGGGGCGAGCCTGCAAAGCTGAATATGGCAACCTTCAAGATCATCCCCGATCCGGCCGCAGCTGTGTCGGCAATGATGGCTGAGGATGTTGACGCGTTTGCTAATTTTCCTGCTCCCGAAAGCGTCGCCCAGTTCAAATCCGATCATAGGTTTAAAGTGGTTATCGGTAGCACCGAAGGAGAAACTATCCTTTCAACCAACAATAAAAAGGGACCGTTTCAGGACTTAAGAGTTCGACAAGCTATTGCCCATGCATTGGATCGTCAGGCTATTATTGATGGTGCCATGTTTGGTTTCGGGACTCCAATCGGAACCCATTTTTCACCTCACCATCCGGCATACAAGGATTTTACTGGTAAGTTTCCCTATGATCTTAATAAAGCCAAAAAACTTCTGGCTGAAGCCGGGTATCCTGATGGATTTAATGCTACAATCAAACTTCCCCCCCCGAGTTATGCTCGCAGGGGTGGGGAGATTATTGCTTCTCAACTGGCTAAAATTGGGATTAAACTGGAGATCATCCCGGTTGAATGGGCTCAATGGATAGACCAGGTATTTAAGAACAAAGACTATGATTTGACGATTGTTTCGCATACCGAGCCAATGGATATAGGTATATACGCCAGAAAGGATTACTATTTTAATTATGATAACCCAAAAATCCAGGCACTAATGGTTGAATTGGATGCGACTGTAGAGACTGGTAAACGTTACCAGTTATTGGGAGAAGCGCAACAAATTGTTTCTGATGACTGTGTTAATGGTTTTCTTTTCCAGCTGGCCAAATACGGTATCTGGAATAAAAACATTGCTGGTCTATGGGAAAACAGCCCTGTTCAGGCCAATGATCTCACAGAGGTGTATTGGATAAAATAAGACAATAATGAGAGTTTTTCTGTTTAAACGAATCATTACCATGGCACTGACATTGTTAGTAGCCACGGCAGTGGTTTTTATTGCACTGGAAGTATTACCGGGAGATCCGGCATCTGTTATGCTGGGTATCAATGCAGAGCCTGACACCCTGGCCGCATTGAGGGCGGAGCTGGGTCTCGATCGTCCGGTGCATATTCGTTATTTCAGTTGGCTGGGGGATCTGTTGCAAGGAAATCTTGGTATCAGTTATACCTATGATGTCCCGGTATTAGAACTGATAACCGAAAGGATTACTGTCAGTTTTCCCCTGGCCCTGTTTGCCATTATTCTATCTACAGCTATCGCCATTCCCTTCGGTATCATTGCTGCCTCATTTCATACCAGGCCCCTGGACTTTTTTGTGATGACGTTTTCTCAACTGGGGATTGCAATTCCTAACTTCTGGTTTGCCCTTCTTTTAATTATTCTATTTTCAATCAGTTTAAGGCTGCTACCAGCAGGAGGATTCGCCGGTTGGGATGAAGGACTGATTCCGGCGTTGACTTCCCTGATTCTTCCCACAATTGCGTTAGCATTACCCCAATCCGCAATTCTGGCCCGGGTAACGCGATCCGCTTTGCTGGAGGTTTTAAAAGAGGACTACATCAGAACGGCCCAGGCAAAAGGGAGCGGTCGCTGGAGGACAATGTGGCGTCATGCTCTCCGTAACGCAATGATACCGGTGGTTACAATCATGGGGTTGCAATTTTCATTTCTATTAGCCGGTACTATTATTATTGAAAACGTTTTCTACCTTCCCGGAATCGGAAGACTGATATTCCAGGCAGTGGCCCAAAGAGATCTTATTGTTGTAAAAAACCTGGTCATCCTGTTGGCTGCCACGGTAATCATTATCAATTTTGTGGTAGATGTCCTTTATGCCGTCATTGATCCCCGTTTGAGGGGAGGTAATGATGTTTGAAAGATTGAGAGAGATACTCCGTCATGGGATAAGAAACCGGAGTTTTGTGGTAGGTGGTCTTATCACCCTGATGTTCTTTCTGGTGGCCTTGCTATCCTATTTTTGGACTCCCTATCCCATCGGGGATATCAATATTACGGATAAGCTGTTACACCCCAGTGCTAAATACTTGTTGGGCACCGATCATTTCGGCAGAGATATCCTGTCAATGCTGATTGTTGGAGCCAGAAATTCCGTGATTGTTGCTTTTGTGGCCATTGGTATCGGGATCGGAATCGGGGTTCCGCTGGGATTGATGGCCGCTTCCACCCGGGGATGGATCGATGAATTGATCATGAGATTTAATGATTTCACCTTCGCCTTTCCGTCATTGATCTCTGCCATCATGATCACGGCGATCATGGGTCCCGGGGCTGTCAATTCGATCATTGCCATTGGAATATTTAATATTCCGGTTTTTGCACGGATCATTAGAGGAGCAGCACTCAGTATCTGGCAGAGAGAGTTTATTTTAGCAGCGAGAAGTGCGGGGAAGGGCAGGTTGCGAATATCCATTGAGCATGTACTTCCGAACACCATCAGCATGCTGATAGTGCAGGCAACCATTCAGTTTGCCCTGGGAATCCTGGCGGAAGCCGGGCTAAGCTACCTTGGTTTGGGCACTCAGCCTCCCGCTCCCAGTTGGGGTAAAATGCTGAATGAAGCCCAGACTTTTATCCATTTTGCCCCCCAGTTAGCGATCTATCCGGGAGTGGCAATTGTTTTGACAGTCTTGGGATTAAATCTTTTTGGTGATGGATTGCGGGATGTGTTGGATCCTAAATTGAGACGGGATAGGTAATATCGTATGACACTGCTTCAAGCAATAGATCTGGGTGTAAAAATAAACACAATGGACGGCTCTCTGGAAATCATCGATCAGGTCAGTTTCAGCGTGGACAGGGGAGATAAGCTGGGAATCGTTGGAGAATCCGGGTGTGGCAAGTCGATTACGGCTTTGGCTTTAATGTCTCTATTACCGCCAAATTCTCAAATATCAGGTCAGATCCTGCTCGACGGTGAAAATATTCTGGGATTAACCAGGAAACAGCTTTGTGAAATTCGCGGCAATAGAATCGGTATCATTTTTCAGGAACCGATGACAGCCTTAAATCCGGTGAAAACAATCGGCTCCCAGATTTCAGAAAGTCTGGTTCTACACGCAAATCTCAATAAAAAACAGATTATTGAGAGAGTAGTGGAGCTGATGGAGTGTGTAGAGTTGCCGGTAAAACGGTTCCCTTTGAATCTTTATCCCCATCAACTATCCGGTGGTCAGCGGCAGAGAGTGATGATAGCCACAGCAATCGCCTGTAAACCGGATCTGCTCATTGCAGATGAGCCCACGACAGCACTGGATGTGACAGTTCAGGAACAGATCCTGGATCTGATCAAAGATCTGGTTAACCAATACGACATGGCTCTCATGATGATCAGTCACGATTTGGGCGTGATTGCTCAAACAACCGAGAAAGTAATGGTTATGTACGCAGGTCAGGTTATGGAACAGGGAAATACCGAGGATGTTTTTAAACAAATGGCTCATCCCTATACTCATGGCCTGTTCTCTGCTATTCCCAAAACAGGTTCTTCATTAATTACAGGAAGAAAACGGCTTCAAAGCATTCCGGGACAGGTGCCGGACCCAAGAAACAAGATATTCGGGTGTAAATTTGCCGACAGATGTTCGTTTTCCTCAGATGAGTGCAGGAAATCTCGACCGGAACAGACGATGATTAATCAGAAACACTCTGTTTGGTGTTATCATCCTATAAAAACAGGAAAGGATTAGCCATGGCACTCGTAAGGGTTGATAAGGTTATAAGGGAATACAGATTGCCACAGAAATATCTATTTCAAAAGGCATCTGTTTTCAGGGCTCTTAATAATGTCAGCTTTTCCATTGAAACAGGAGAAAGCTTCGGTGTTGTGGGCGAGTCCGGTTGTGGTAAATCGACTCTGGCCAGGATAATAATGGCTCTGGATAAGCCAACCGAAGGAACCGTTTATTATAAGGATCATGACCTGTTTACCATCCCAAAAAGTGAGTTGTGCCAGCTCAGGCGTCATTTCCAAATGGTATTTCAGGATCCATACGGGTCTTTGAATCCGCGCAAGAAGGTGCTTCCTATTGTTGCAGAGCCATTGGATATGCTTGAAAAACAGTTATCGAAAAAGGATAGAGCAGACAGAGTAAAGCTGATGCTATCCGAGGTTGGTTTGAATTCGAATGATATCGAGAAATATCCCCATGAATTTTCAGGAGGTCAAAGGCAGCGGATTGCCATCGCGCGAGCTTTAATAACAAAACCCTCACTTATTGTGGCAGATGAATCCGTCTCAGCCCTGGATGTGTCGGTTCAAGCCCAGGTTTTGAACCTGATAATGGATTTGCAGGAAAAATACAATCTGGCATTTCTTTTTATCAGTCACGATCTGAGTGTGGTTGAGTTTGTTACTCAAAAAATTGCCGTTATCTATCTTGGAAGAATTGTAGAACAGGGAGAGACCAAAGATATCTTCCAGCAACCGTTGCACCCTTACACAAAACTTCTTTTAAATGCGATTCCGGATGTTGATCCTTTTAATAAAAAAGTAAAAAAGAAACGGGAGAAGACTCGTTATCAAATAGACGAGACCAGCTGTCAGTTTATAGATCGTTGTCCTGAAGCAACAGAAATTTGTCGGCAAAGTGAACCACAGTTGAAAGATCACAACGGACATCTGGTTGCCTGCTTTAATGTTTGATGATAATTTACAGTTAAGGGAGCGGGCCAGATTTTTCAAACTTTCAATAAATAGATACCAAATGGAAAAGCCAATTGTATTAATTGATGGAAAGTTGACGGAAGGTCGTTCCGGAGAAACTCTAGAGATTATAGATCCCAGTACCGGTGAAACAATGGGAGAGTTGATCAGGGGGCAAAAAGAGGATATTGATGCTGCTGTCAAGGCGGCTAACAAAGCATTTGAGGGAGAGTGGGGAAAACTGACAGCCCTGGAAAAGGGGCGAATCATTGCAGATCTGGGGAGGTTGATACTGAAAAATACAGATCAGCTTACATCCATAGAATCGCAGGATGTTGGCAAACCCCTCAGTCAGGCCCGCAATGATGTAATTGCCTGTGCCCGCTATTGCGAGTTTTATGCCGGGTCTGTTGACAAATTCCATGGACAGACGATTCCCTATCAAAACGGTTTTACCGTATTAACCCTCAGAGAACCCCATGGTGTAACGGCTCATATTATCCCCTGGAACTATCCCCTGCAGATTATCGGGCGAAGCGTTATTGGGTCATTGGCTGCAGGAAATACTGTTGTGATCAAACCGGGTGAAGATGCCTCTTTGAGTACGCTCTTTTTTGGAAAATTATGCCTTGAGGCCGGTTTCCCCAGGGGAACAGTTAATATCGTAACCGGTTATGGTGAAGAGGCCGGTGCAGCTCTTGCTTCACATCCGGGTATCAACCATCTCAGCTTTACAGGCTCTTCAAGGGTGGGAACATTAGTGCAAAAGGCAGCGGCGGATAATACCATTCCTGTTACTTTGGAGCTTGGAGGAAAATCTCCGCAACTGGTGTTTGAAGACGCAGATCTGGAACGCGCCTTGCCCTTCATAGTGAATGCCGCCATCCAAAATGCAGGTCAAACCTGTTCCGCAGGAAGCCGAGTGTTGATACATAATCCTGTCTATGAAGACCTTGTCGGATTTTTAGTCAGGAAAATTGATGCTCTCACGGTGGGCCCTGCATTGGAGGATCATGCTCTGGGGCCGCTCATCAGTCAAAAACAGTTAACGCGAGTCAAAAACCTGCTGAATCAGGCGTCCAATCTGCAAATTCTGGCCAAAGGAAAACTTTCACCCAATTGCCCCAAAGGTGGTTTTTATACTCTGCCTCTACTTTTAGGCAATGTCCCTCCGGATCATTGTATGGCGCAGGAAGAGATTTTTGGTCCGGTGCTTTCGATCATACGTTTCAATTCAGAGGAGGAGGCTGTCAGGATTGCCAATAATTCAAAATATGGATTGGTTGCAAGTGTCTGGACTAAAGATGGAGCCAGACAGTTTCGGGTGGCCAAAAAACTAAAAGCCGGACAAGTGTTTATCAATAATTATGGAGCGGGTGGAGGCGTTGAACTCCCCTTTGGCGGTGTTAAAGGAAGTGGTTATGGCAGGGAAAAGGGGATGGAAGCTTTGTATGGATTTTCCAGCTTGAAGACCATCGCCATAAACCATGGGTGAGGGATTAATCGGCATTTTACACAGCAATATATTTCCAACGTAATATCAGGAAGATCGATGAGACTTAAAGATAAAGTGGCTATCATAACAGGAGCTGCATCCGGATTTGGTCTGGGAATGGCGGAAAGATTTGTGGCGGAAGGTGCAAAGGTTGTGATTGCGGATCTAAATGAAACAGACGGGCAGAAAGCGGCGGACCGTTTGGATGCTCTGTTTGTAAAAACAGATGTCAGCAAAGGAGAAGATGTAAGGGCACTAATCACTGCAACACTGGCTTTGCATGATCGCATTGATATTTACATCAACAATGCCGGGTATACCCACCGGAACTGCCCATTGTTGGAGGTTGACGAAGAAACCTTCGACAGGATCTTCCAGGTTAATGTGAAGTCTATTTACCTCTCTGTACAGCAGGTTATACCTGTTTTTAGGAAAAACGGATCAGGTGTCATCCTCAACATTGCCTCAACGGCAGGCGTCAGGCCCCGACCCGGTCTGGTATGGTATAATAGTTCAAAAGGCGCGGTGATATCAATGACCCGCTCCCTGGCAATTGAACTGGCTCCTGAAAATATTCGTGTTTGTGCCATTAATCCCGTAGCGGGGAAAACCGGTATGCTGCCTTTGTTTATGGGAGAGGAAACAGAGGAGAAATTTGAACTGTTTCGTTCCTCCATTCCACTGGGAAGGTTGTCAACACCTGCCGACATAGCCAATGCAGCGTTGTATTTATGTTCGGACGAAGCTAACTTCCTAACGGGGGTTTGTCTGGATGTGGATGGCGGGCGTTGTATTTAGGGATCTCTGGCTATGCGAAAACCGTAGCTGAGGCAGTTGAATTCAGGCCAGTTACTGAATCGATTTGAACACCTCTGGTGGAACGCCCCAAAATTCCAGGATCCACCCCTTCCGACCTTTCGAGGACTTTTACCGGCTCCTTTCGGGTTAAATCTTGGACTTTTCTCATAATAGTTGTCGTTGAGGCTTTTATAATCGGAAACCCATTCAAAGACATTTCCTGACATGTCATGCAAACCCAGTTCATTCGGAGGAAAGCTGCCTACGGGAGATGTAAACTCAAATCCATCCTGATCATCCCCTTCTCCCCATTTTCCACTGCCGTAATTGGCAAGGGAATGATCCAAATCTCCGCTTTTTGTGCCGTACTGCATTTGTTTGCCTCCTGCCCTGCATGCATATTCCCATTCCGCTTCCGTGGGGAGTCTGTAATTCATGCTGGAACGTAGATTCAGCTTTTTCAGAAACTCCCGGGTATCCTGCCAACTGATCCATTCCACCGGGTAACGTGCACCATAGGGATAGGCAGAAGGATTAAATCCCATAATCTGTACCCAAACTTCCTGGGTAATCTCATACTTCGCCAGGTAAAAATCGCTGACACAGACTTCATGCACCGGTTTTTCATCCTTTTCCCCAACATCAAAGGTATCTCCCATATTAAAACATCCGCCTTTTATAAAAATAAACTCAATGCCGGTAATGGCATCTTTGTATTCGGATTCAGCGGATAACAATGAAAACGGAGCTACCAATAAAAAAAGAATAAAAAATGTCCGTTTTGTTCTGATCATGAAAAGGTTGATTGCGTTTAGACAGAATTAAGATTGTTTTTTAAATTTCGATAGTATTGTCTCCTGGCCCACCACAGACCGTATTTTCCTCTGAGGTTAAACAAAGCGAGGGCCGGTGTCAGAAATTTTTCAATGAGTGGCGTCAGGTAACAGAGGCGCATCAACTCGTAATACAGATCGTGAATACTGTCCTGGTTTAAAAAAATGAATGCACCATCAAAAGAATGCCCCCAACGTCTGGCAAGCTTATCCGCTGTTTTCGGGCCATCCCTCATCTCTATTACTGCTTTGAATGGTCCGATTGGTTCAAAGGGAGTTCCTACTTGTGTTGTGACTGCTTTGACCGCTTCTTTTGCCAGCACCTGTCTCCAGCTCTCGGCAGGAAACGGCTTTCCATTGGAAACCTTTTCAATGGGAAAACAATGAAGTCCTGTAATTTTTTGTTGAGCACTTTGACAGGCGATGGGGCAACCGGAAAAAAACAGGGGACTGATTCCGAAAGGAGCCAGTGAGGCTGAAAAGAGTTCCGCTTCCGACATCAGTACTCCATTGACTGTCAGGCTTGCTATCCGTGAGGTCAACGTGTGTGCCAAAAAACCGTTTGAACCTGATGGGGCGTGCATGCCGATCATTAAGACAGCGGTTGCCGGCTTTGGATCACCGATTCCGGGAACCGGTCCGGCACAATAACCATGGATTACTCTGGCGCGGTTATCAATCAATTCGGGGAAAAGGTTATAACCTGTTCGATGAAAATCTTTGATCGTAATCGTCTCAACCCCGGCCAGGAATAAAGCCTTGCAGACAGCATCAACATCCAGAGACATGCCCACACACGCTTCCGGCCAAGTTGTGGTCATGAAGGAAGACATTTCGTAATTCCGGCATAAGGAACTGCCTTCAATGTCGGTTATAATTAAAACATGTTTATGGTATAGATTCACCATAAGCCCAAAGCTATCCAATAATTCAGTTAAATGACCGGATCCTTTTCAGATACTAAAGACCAATATTTATCAGAAACCCAAAAGAGCGACAATTGAATAATCTCTCAGATGAGATGAACTTGTTTTAGGTATCAAGGTGTTCTTCCCAAGTTATTGAACAGACGCACTTCTCCTTTTTGCCGCTTAATGCAAAGCACCAACAGGTTCAAAGTGCCTAACTGTTTGAATGCTGTGCACGATATCAAGTCATTTCGAAATCAGCAAGCTGATTAGCCGTTATTAAACGAGTTGAAAAAATCAAATACTTTTTCCGGTGTTCTATTGTTATAGACAACAGCTTTGACCGCCTGAATCATGGCAACGGGATCTTCAGATTAAAAAACATTTCGGCCCGTATCAACTCCAGAGGCACTTTCCTGTACTACCCGGTAAACCATTGTCGATGCTTCCGGCTCAGGGATCTTAATCCCTCCTGCCATTATAATCGGTACCGGACATGAGGAGGTAACTGTTTCAAATCCTTTGCCGATATAATAGGTGTTCACATAGTGGGCTCCTAATTCTGCACTAATTCGCGTGGCCGACCTTAAATACTTGGTATATCCTTGCCGAACACCGTAACAGCCAAGGTGGGAATTCCATAGCACGTTCCCATATTAACCATTTTGGTCATGTTAATGATCGATTGTCTCTCGAACCCCTCTCTAATGAATACCTGCACTGCCATTGCCTTGCATTCAACCTGATGGAATCTTCAATATTCACAGCTATATCTTCATTTTGGTAATGAAAGAAATTATCCTCATTACATGGTGGCATTCAGGACAAATCAAAGGATCTTCCTTGCAAATCTTCAAAACCCATTTGGTTTATTTAAAAGTTGGCAATTCTTTATTGCGTTAAATGAAAAAAGCCATCCCTGATATCAACCAACTGGCAATCGAACTCGGTTGATCGTGTTGTCAGACATTCAAATTGGCATCAGTCTGGCCCAAAGCAGTTTCAGAAATGGGAAAAGAGAGAGTTTCGTTATCGGGAATTATTCATCTATGCAAATTGCGCTTCTGAAAAAAGGTTACAATATCAATAGGTAATAAGCTGGCATCAAATCTGCAGAAAGATCCGCAAAGGTTATCCAGATAAATTTATTGATGGTGCATTTGTGGACATTTCAGTTGAAGATAAAAAAAGTAAACTCATCTACATTAAAATTTTGTTAGTGATTTTGGTGTTGGGTTGTATTGTAACCGGTATAATCCTGCTTAATCAAGATGCAAAACAGATGCGTGTAGACAGTGCAGAGCTGATGATTTCACAGGTGGAACAGGGGGAGCTTTTTCTGGAGGTTAGGGGAACAGGTTCTTTCCTTCCAGAATCACAATATTGGATCAGCTCGGCCAGGCAGTCGATTTTGGATAAGCTGTATGTTAAAACGGGTGACATTGTAAAAAAAAACCAGTTGTTGATGTCTCTTTCCGCCCCAGAGTTGCAGCAACAGATGCAAAATAAAGAGTGGCAAATTAAATTCCTAAAAGCTCAATTAAATGCTAAAAGTCATTCGGTTGAAATGCTTTTAGCGGAGCAGCAGGTAAACTATGAAGAAGCTAAATTTGAGTATAACCTGGTATTGCAGCAAGTGGATATCGAGCAAAAGCTTCGTGATAGAAAATTCCCCCAATTAAATAATTCCGAATGGGAAAAGTTACTGACAGAGAAAGAGCATTACAGAGAAGTCATGCAACTTGAAAAAGCATGGATAGATACAATTGAAGCCAGTCGAAATGCAGATCTTGAGGTCATTAGGACTCAGCTTGATCAATCTCTGTTCGAATTGAAAACAATAGAAGAGAAAGTGGAAAACCTCAACATCAAAGCTCCCAGGGATGGGTTTGTACAGAATTTATCTGTTGAGGAGGGGCAAACAATCGAAACAGGAATACCACTGGTCAAACTGACAGGCATCGACAGTTTATATGTAGAACTTAAAATCGGCCAGGACCAGATCGCACAAGTAGAAAAAGAGCAAAAAGTCGTTATTTCGACAAGACATGGAAGCATCAGCGGATTTGTCAGGCACATACATGGCGCCGTTGAACAGGGTACCGTATCAGTTGATGTCGAGTTAACAGCAAAATTGCCCAAAGGCGCTAAAGAGGGTCAAAGGGTGGATGGTACCATTACTATTGATCACCTTTCCAAAGCAGTCTTTGTCGATAGACCGGCCCATATCCAGGCCAACCAAAGTAGCTGGGTTTTTCGTCTGGACAAGGAGGGCAAAAAAGCGGATCGGGTAAAAGTACAATTCGGTAAAACCGGGGTACACAAAATTGAAGTTATCGCCGGTCTATCTGTCGGAGATAGAATTATCGTCTCTGAACTGGGGAATTGGAATATGAAAAACAGCATTCTCATTCGATAGAGCACACCGCAAAAACTTTGTATGCGAGGAAAAAGGTGATGTTACAAATTTTTTGGCATTCACCGTTACTCTTTTATTGCTTGGGAACAGGATTTGGCTGTTAACAGGTTTTATATCTCAATACACAAGGTTAAATTTTTAAATAGAGGAAATCATGAACGCTCCCTTAATCGAAGTGGAACATCTAAAAAAAATATTTTATAGCAGTGAAGTTGAAACGATTGCTCTGGCAGATATTAATTTGACACTGTATGAAGGCGAGTATGTTGCGATTACAGGACCTTCAGGATGTGGCAAAACAACGTTGTTATCCATTTTGGGTTTGTTGGATACACCCACCGAGGGAAGTTACAAACTGAGTGGGATCAATGTCGGTGATTTGAATAACAACAAAAGAGCTCAAATCAGAAACCGGCATATCGGATTCATTTTTCAATCGTTTAACTTGATTTCCGATCTGTCCGTCCAGGAAAATGTCGAGTTACCCTTAACCTACCAAAAGGGTGTAAAAAACAAGGATCGAAGCCAGCGGGCAATGGAAGTACTTGAAAAAGTAGATATGGCTCATCGTCGAGATCATTTTACAAATCAGCTTTCCGGAGGACAGCAACAACGTGTTGCAGTAGCGCGGGCACTGGTTACAAGTCCTGATTTTTTATTAGCTGATGAGCCGACTGGAAATCTTGACAGCAAAAATGCGTCCCGGGTTTTGGAGCTTTTAAAAAAACTGAATCAGGAAGGAACAACCATTTGTATGGTGACGCATGATCCCAGATCTGCCTCGGCTGCAAAACGTAATATCCGAATAATAGATGGGATGGTGGTCGAAGACGAGACGAATGACGGTCTATCAACCGCTATGGCAGAAGGAGATTGACCATGATAGGCAACATCAAATATGCGTTTCGTCTAATGTTAAAAAAACCGTTTTTTACTTTACTTACCCTATTTGTGCTAACCCAGGGAATGTCTTCCACTCTCACGACTTTTTCCATTATCAATGTTATCAGCTATAAGGCCCTTGATTTTCCGAATGGTGACAGAATGGTTATTGTGGATGCCAGGGAGAAAAAACGATATCGCTTTACTAATAGGATCAACTATTTTGATTTTCTGTATTATCAACAGAATCAGACCAAACTGGAACATCTGGCTGCATTTAAACAAGAATCTGCCTGTATCGCCTTAACAACAGAATCGGAGTGCTACATTGCCGCAAAGGTACAACCAGAAATCTTCGCGCTGTTAAAAACAAATCCTGTATTGGGGAGAAACTTTGCCGTTGATGAAACACGCATTCACTCAGCACCGGTTGCGATTATCAGTCATGAATTATGGACAAGCAGATATTTGAACAATGCAGAAATTGTCGGAAAACAAATTATTATCAATGGCATAAATAGAGAGGTTATCGGAGTGATGCCCGCTGGTTTCAAATTCCCAAACTCAGCGATGGTATGGTTACCCTTGGTTGTTGATTTGAGCCTTGAACGGGAAAAAGTGGATTCGGTAGCGGGCCTGGCTTTTTTAAAACCAGGGGTCAGTCTGACGGATTTAAACACGGAACTAGAATTCCTGGCAAATCAATTGGAGATAAACCACAATGGTGAGGCTGACATCAGCGCTTTTGCTACCAGTTTAAAACTGTGGTCGTTGGGGCAACATGATTATAGAATATTTAACACCATGCTTCTTTGTGTGTTCTTTGTATTGATGGTAGCGTGTGCTAATGTGGCAAGTCTTTTATTGGCAAATGCCTATGAACGAAAAGGGGAAACAGCTGTTCGCATGGCGCTGGGGGCTCCCCGCTGGAAAATTATTGTTCAAAGGTTGACCGAGAGTTTTATAATCTGTCTCATCGGTGGTGTTTTTGCAGTTTCATTGACTGCTTGGGACTTGGAGTCTATGAATGCAGATTTGCAGAAAATGTTGGACTTCGAATTGTTCTGGTGGGATTTCAAAATGGAACCGGACACACTCGTTTTTGCTTTGGCAATTTTGTTTCTGACAACCCTACTTTCAGCACTCTATCCCGCAGTGAAGGCATCAAAAGCTGATTTTAATAATATCTTGAAGGATGGTTCCTACGGATCGGAAAGCAAAGAATCGGGTCGTCTAATGAAGTTGCTGATTATATTCGAAATTGCTTTGTCTTGTGCCCTGGTGATCACAGCCAGTTTAATGGCAACCGCTTCTTATATAAATTCAAATGTGGATTTTGGTATTGATACCAAAGGCTATTTGACCGCAGAGTACGCCATACCCAAGTCACTCTACACCACGATTGAAGACCTTGAGGCACTAAAAGAATCCATACGATTATCAATACTAAAGGAACCAGGCATTGGGGGAGCCACCCTTTCATCAGTTGTGCCAGCCAAAGACGATGCAAGTATTAGCTATCACAAACCTGGTGAAGTTTATAACAATTCGGAAGATTATTCCGTTGCGGGTTGGGGGTTCACTGACAAAGCTTATTTTGAAACTTTCAACATTCGGTTGTTGCAAGGCAGGTTTTACAGTGATCTGGACTTTACGGGAAGACTTGTTAAAACTGTCGTCAGTAAAAGTTTTGCAGATCAAACCTGGCCCAATCAAAATGCCATTGGCAAACGATTTTTTATTACCAACCGCGAAAAGATCGATGTGTACGAAATGGAAGTAATTGGTATTGTTCCTCATGTTATCAACGATACAGATCCAGAAATGATAAAACGGGGCTCAATCTACGTCCCGTCATATCTGAAGGCTCTTGATGAAGGGTATATCTCCCTAAAAACATCCAGTGATAATCCTGTATCATTCGCTCAAACACTTAAAAAAGCTGTCTATCAAGTCAGCCCCGATATTCGAATAAAAAACATAATGAGTCTCGAAGATGGAATCGCGCAATCGGCCAGTAAGATTGGGATGATTGGTGGTGTGTATTTAAATTTTGGTATTCTGGCGTTAATTTTCACACTGGCTGGGATCTATGGGGTCATGTCCAAATCCATTCAGCAAAAAACAAAAGAAATTGGTATCCGTAGGGCCTTAGGCGCCATGGACAAATCTATCTTTCTTTGGCTCCTAAAAAAAGGATGGTGGCAGCTTACCATTGGCCTGATTCTCGGTCTTATTCTAGGAGGCTTGCTAACTTACACACTAATGGATATGATTGCCATTGTGGGTCAGTTGATTCCAGTTATCTTTCTACTCGTTACCTTTTTTATAATTTTAGTAGTGAATGCAGCGATTGCCATCCCGGCAAGAAAGGCATTAAAAATTGAACCTTCAGCAGCCCTTCAATTTGATTAGAAATAGCCTATGGTTTCATGCGGATGAAAAAAATACTGATTGCAGACGATGACGCCGGGATCCGCTCCTCGCTGTCATTTCTTTTAACAACCGAGGGCTTTACGCCACTAACAGCGACTACTCCGGGTGAAATAATCTCAATTCTGGAAAAAGAATCGGTAGATGCAGTCCTTTTGGATTTGAACTACCAAAAAGATACGACTTCGGGAATGGAAGGGTTGAACCTGATTAGTAAAATCGTGAAAATCAATGGCAATCTTCCAATTATTGTTATGACTGGTTGGGCTACTGTTACTGTTGCTGTGGAAGCCATGAGAAGAGGAGCAAAAGATTTCATTGAAAAACCTTGGCACAATGAACGTTTAATCAGTATCTTAAACACCCAAATTCGTTTGTTAAAAACCGAGCAACAGAATAAGCAATTAAAACAAAAAAACAGTTCTTTAAAGCTGACCCTGTCTGAGCTCTCCAATTCAGAGGCAGGTGATATAATGGGCTTGAAGTCTCTTGTTATGCGAGAACTGATGAAGAAAATCAAGCAAATAGCTCTGGCGAATATTAATATTCTTTTAACGGGTGAGAATGGCACTGGTAAAAGTCTCTTGGCCTATACAATCCACCAACAAAGTGAGAGGAGGGAACAACCATTTGTTTCGGTAAATCTGGGTGCGATTCCGGAGAATCTCTTTGAAAGTGAACTGTTCGGGCACACCAAAGGAGCGTTTACAGGTGCGCACAAAGACCGCATAGGACGATTTGAACTGGCAGAAAAAGGATCTCTTTTCCTGGATGAAGTTGGGAACCTGACTTTGTCTCAGCAGGCAAAACTACTTAGAGTTCTGGAAGAAAAATGCTATGAACCTGTTGGCTCTTCCATTACACAAAAAGCGGATATTCGATTGATTGCCGCTACCAACGCCAATTTACTTGAGGAGGTTAAATCACAGACATTCCGCGAAGATCTTTACTATCGTATAAACACAGTATCTCTTCGCGTTCCGTCACTTAGAGAAAGAGAGGAGGATATTCCGGAACTGGCACATTTTTTTCTTAAGCAATTCAGCAGCAAACATAAAAGGGATGTGCAAAAAATTGATGAAAAAGCAGTGCAGACCCTGGTTTCTTATCCTTGGCCGGGTAATGTCCGTGAATTAAGCCATACCATTGAGAGGGCGGTGCTCTTTACCACCGGCAACACAATAGAAAGGAATAATCTGGGATTAACCATATCACCATCTGAATCGACTGTGGGGAATCCTGATATTTTTGACATACCACTTGAAGAAGCCGAAAAAATCCTGATTAGCCACGCTTTGAAGAAAGCAAAAGGCAACGCAAAACAGGCGCAAAAAACTCTCGGATTAAGTAAGTCTAGCTTTTATCGTCGCTTGGAAAAATTTGGGTTATGAAAAAAGTCATGCTCTTATCCATTCAATTGGCGATCGGGATTTTCCTGCCTTTTATTGCGTCTGTTGTTGTGCTGGTTTACCATTTTGGCATACGGCCCGGAATTTTTATTTTTGTTCTCACATTATTTTTCTTTTGCCTTTACTGGTATGGATTCTTACTTTTAAAAATCCGGGATAAATTCCGTATCGCTGCCACTTTATTGGAATCCTCATCTGCCAATGAACATACCTACAGAGGCCCCCATCAAAGCTGGGATAATAGTTTTTCAATGCTCATCGATGAGATCAACCGGTTATCCGACACCCTACAAAAAAAACAAAATGAGATCATTGCAAAATCGGCTTTGTTAAAAAAAATCCTGGATAAAATACCGGTTGCAATATTGACCTTCGACACCAATCATCAGGTTACGCTGGCCAATCCCCAAGCGGGCAATCTGTTTGACTGTCTTCCCGACAGCCTTTTGAACAAGACTGCTGAACATCTTAATTTAAATGAAATTATTATCCGGAAAAAAGGAGTTTTGGAACATCATTTTCCAGCCGAATCGGGAAAATGGAGGTTTGAAGTCACTCATTTTTTCAACACAGGGGATGAAAACCTGCTGCTGTTGATAACCAATCTAACACAACCCCTGATAGAGGAGACACTAAATGCCTGGAAGCGACTCATACGGGTGATCAGTCATGAAATAAACAATTCCCTTGCTCCAATTCAATCCACTGCCGATACGATTGCCAACCTTTTGTCTCAAACAAACATTAGTCAGGTGGATTTAATGCAATCAGGACTGGAGCTAATTACAGAGAGAACCCGACACCTGCACGGTTTTATCAATGAATACAGCCGTATCACAAAACTACCCAAGCCCCAATTAAAATCTGTTGTCTTAAGCGATCTTCTGGATCATGTTCAAGCGCTTTATCAGGAGCAGCAATTCATCTGCAGTGGACAACTGGATGTGACGCTTGAAATCGATGCAACAATGGTTCAGCAGGCCTTGATTAATCTGGTAAAAAATGCCAGGGAAGCTATGGGAAAAAAGAGAGGAGTAATTGAATTTAACGGAAGAATTCAAAAAAACAGATATGTTTTATTCATCAAAGACCAGGGACACGGGATCGCTAACCCGGAAAATATTCTGACTCCATTTTATACCACAAAGCAAAAAGGGTCAGGCATCGGTCTGGCCCTTTGCCACCAAATCATCGAAGCCCACCAGGGAACACTGGCGATTCAAAACAGATCTGGAGGAATAGGAGCAGAAGTGGTGTTAACGTTCCCCATTGGAAGCTAAAATCGTTCCTTGACCTATCCAGGTTTGATATTATTGATAAATGAATAAAAGTCACGCTGAATGCTTTAGGCGTAGAAATATGTTTTTCCCAAAGCTTTTTCAGATGGTGGAACAGGAGTAATTCGGATCAGGCTAAAAAACTAATCAGGTAGGTTTTTTATAATAAATGGTCACTATCTATCAGTATTAGTTGGAAAAATCATTGGTTTTATTCTGAAAATATAAAAAACCGTACTAAAGACCTCCAAAAAAACTCAAAACAACATTTCAAGGTAGTATTTTCTCGCAATTTGTTTTCTATTGCCTTTTGACCTCAATCGTGCTAGTCCTTAGTCTCTTGTGATCTGCCATATGCTTTTTATGCATATGTGGAACTGCCATTCTCGTTTGTTAATGAGTTCCATTAACCAAGTACACTAAAAATATATTCTGGAGGTCGATAATGAAAATAACAGATGCAAATGTCCTCAGGGTGAACCTGTCCAATGGCGATATCAGTAGATCCGAGCTGAATATAGATTTACTGAAAACCTATTTTGGCGGGCGAGGATTGGCCAGCAAAATTTTGATCGATGAAATAGCGCCGGATGTTGATCCTTTTTCTCCGGATAACAAGCTTATTCTAGCCACTGGTCTATTGACCGGACTGGCGGGGCCGACAACTGGTCGTTATATGGCGATTACTAAAAGTCCATTGACAGGGACAATTGCCTCCAGTAATTCAGGTGGCTTTTTCGGTCCCGAATTAAGAAAGGCGGGATACTTCATGATTATTATTGAGGGTAAAAGCGAGAAGCCTGTCTATATCTCTATCAAGGACGACAATGTTGTATTGAAGGATGCTTCTGAAGTATGGGGATCGGACTCACATGTCACAACAGACAAACTAGTCGAGGAATCAGGTGATAAAAAGGCCAAGGTTTGTTGTGTTGGCCCTGCTGGAGAAAAGCTCTCCAGGATTGCGGCGATAATGAATGATAAAGATAGAGCGGCCGGAAGATCTGGGGTTGGAGCTGTCATGGGTTCGAAAAATCTGAAGGCGATCGTTGTGAGGGGTACAGGTTCTCTGGAAATGGCTGAAAAGGAAAAGTTCAGGGAAGTAGCCCGGGCAAAAACCAAAATGGCCAAGGAAGATGGTGTGGCTGGTGAAGGATTACCGGCCCTTGGGACAAAGGTGCTGGACAATATCATCAATCAGGCCGGGCTCTATCCTACCAAAAACTTCCAATACGATACGTTTGCCGCTGTGGATGAGGTTTGTGGGGAGGCCCTGGTAGAAAAGAAGTATCTGTCAAAAAACAAAGCTTGTTTTTCTTGCCCGATCGCCTGTGGTAGATTTTGCATACTTCCGGACGGATCAAAGGGAGAAGGCCCTGAATATGAAACAGGATGGGCTTATGGAGCTGACTGTGGCGTTTCCGATCTGTTTGCCATTGTCAAATCAAATTTCATCTGCAACGAGTTGGGTCTGGACACGATTTCCGCTGGTTGTACCATTGCTACAGCTATGGAACTTTATGAAAAAGGGTATATCCCCAAAGAAGATCTGGAAAATGGCCCCGCGCTCAATTTTGGCAATTCCGAAGCCATTGTTTACTACACCCAGAAAATGGGCCTTCGAGAAGGGAAACTTGGAAATCTGCTGGCTGAAGGCTCATACCGTATGGCTGAAGCATATGGTCATCCGGAGCTGTCCATGACCGTCAAAAGACAGGAACTTCCTGCTTACGATCCCAGGGGCGTCCAGGGACATGGTCTGCAATATGCGACTTCAAACCGGGGCGGTTGTCATGTGAGGGGGTATATGATATCCCCGGAGGTGTTGGGATATCCGGAAAAGCTTGAGTCACAGCAACTGGAAGGTAAACCTCAATGGGTGAAGATTTTTCAAGATCTGACAGCTGTGATCGATTCGCTGGGATTCTGCCTTTTTTCATCTTTCCCCTTCGGCGCTGATGATTACACGGAGTTATTGAATGCCGCTACCGGATTCAATATGTCAACCGATGAAGTGATGGCAGTTGGAGAGCGAATCTGGAACATGGAACGGAAATTCAATATCAAGGCTGGAATTTTACCGGAAGAGGATACCCTGCCGGAACGATTCTTTAACGAACCTATACCTGACGGACCACAAAAAGGTGTTGTTTCAAAGATGAGGGAATTGCTGCCCGAATATTATAAATTGAGAGGATGGGACGAGAAGGGATACGTTCCCGAATAATCAGCAATTTAGTCCATGTGCCGGGAAATTCTGGCACATGGCAATATTATACTAAAGTTGAATCAAAGCACTCGATTATCCAAACCGAAAATAGCCTACTGCCTGTCGGCTCTTGGTCAGGTTTTACCGGGTAAAACGAATTGAAGAAAACCCGCCTGAAAACTTCCCCTGGACTAATTCTATGATTACGGTTAATTTTTATACAACTCTCCGCCTGATGCTTTCCACTAAAGAGATAACAATCGATTGCAAGGATCAAATGACAATTCTGGAGGTTTTGAAACATGCAGAGGAGATCATTGAGAAATCATTGTCCAAGAATTTTATCTGGAAGCTGCTGGATGAAGATGGAAATATCAAGCTGGGTACCATCATCATGATCAACGGGAAGAATATTTTGGATATGGATGGTCTGGAGTGTATGGTCAGCCCTGGTGATACCATTGCCCTCTTTCCTCCCGGGGGTGGCGGATGATAACGTCAGATAGGGTTTTTTCCAGAAATATTGGTGTTTGGGACAGAGTAAAACAACAGACTCTTGCTGATTCATCGATACTTGTCGCTGGCGCAGGAGGACTGGGGTGTTTTGTTGCCCAAACATTAGTCAGATCCGGGATTGGGCGATTGTATCTGATGGATGACGGTATAGTCGATGTTCCTGACCTGAATCGACAAATCCTTTATATAAAAGATGATCTGGGTTTGCCAAAGGTAACCATCGCTGCCGAAAGGCTTTCAGCCATCCATGGGCTAACTGAAATTATTCCCCTTCAGCAGCGGCTTGTTGAAAATCGACTCCTTGAAATCAACTGTCCACTGGCTGAGATCAAGGGATTTGTGGATTGCCTGGACAATTATCCCAGTCGTTATCTTTTGGAGCGGATGCTTCCTGAAAAAGCTTTTCTGGTTCATGGTGGTGTCCAGGAGCATTACGGACAGGTGACCACGATCCGCAAAGATCTGACACCTTCTCTAAAAAGTCTATACGCTAATACCGAAGATTCCGATTCTCCAATGGCCGTGTGTTCCCAGGCGGTCTCCTGTGTTGCTTCGATTATGTCCTTTGAAGTGCTTAACAATATCTGGGGTAAGCCCCAGCTGCTTAACTCCTTGTTGATCATTGAATTGTCGGACTTCACCTTTTCAAAAATAAAACTAGGTCAGGCTAATGAATGTATATGATCTGAAGGACAGTCAGATCATCATCAAAGAATCAGATGATGTACGAAAGCTGTACCTGGAACTGACCAGTGAGTGTAATTTTGATTGTGAAATGTGTTTTCGCCATGGTTTCTCGAATTCATTCGGTTCCATGGACAAAGAGGTACTTAATAAGGTTTTGGAGGAGATAAAGTCTCTACCCAGGCTGGATGAGGTCGTTATTGGAGGTATCGGAGAACCTCTGATGCATCCGAGCTTTCAGCGCGTGGCTGACTGGATCAAGCAACAGAATATTAAGCTGTCTATCACCAGCAACGGAGCGCTGGCCGACCCCCATATCGATTTCATGATTGAGAAAAAAGTTGACAACCTCTATCTCTCTTTTGAAACGGGCGATATCGGACATGCCAACGAGACCTATATTTTTGATATCGCAAAAATAATTGAACACCGGAAAAGAAAGTTGAAGAACCATCTGCCGTCTGTCCATTTTTCTATGGTAATCACTCGCAACAATATCGGCGATCTTGACCGTGTTGCCCAAGCCTTAAGAGGATCAGGCGTCAGTACGGTTTTTATTTCCAACCTATTGCCCACTCATAAGGAACATGAATCACTTTCTCTTTATTTAAAAGCCGAACCTGAGGTCATTAAACAATTCAAAAACCGATTACTACAAAAGGCATTGCTTGAGAAAACCCGTTGCACCACACCAAAATTCGGAATCCAAACCGATAGATTCTGCAATTTTATTGAGCAGAATGCATTGGTTATTCGTTGGGATGGAGAGATCGCACCCTGTTATCGTTTTCTTCACTCCGCTGAAGAATTCGTGGAGGGACGACGCAAGGAGATAAAGGCCTGTTCTTTTGGCAATATAAGGGATAAACCGTTGCTTGATGTCTGGAACGATCGCAGCTACGCCTGGTTCCGATTCCAGGTACATCACAGTATTTATCCTTCCTGCATCGATTGTCCATTGAAAAACGGATGTGAATTTATCAAGTCGACCGATTCGGATTGCTGGGGAAACGAGCATTCCTGTGCTGACTGCCTCTGGTCCCGAGGAATCATCCGTTGCCCATAAAAAGAACGAACTTGGGTAAATCCTTCAAATCACCATATTTCAAATAAGCCCGATAGCATTAACTCTATTCTATCTTTTTTTCAACCCAAAGCAAAAAACCATTAGAGTTCATAAAAAAGGCTTAATGTCAGTGATATAGAAGTCAGTTTAGTCTGAATAGAATCCGCTCTGGATGTCAGTATAACAGGGTTTTTCCCGCAAAGAACCACAGTAGCACAGACAGCACAGGATTGTGTAGTCAGGGTTTTATATAGAACATTGGCTGCGTCTATATCCGGAGCGACAGCCACATCTCTCCCCAATCAGGAAAAATCCAGGTAAGCAGAATCGTCATTAAACTGTTCAAAATATTATCAACAGGGGCATCTTAACCTGTTCTCTTGACTTGTCGGTTTTAGCTTCGGCTTTTGATCAAAGATATTTATCAAAAGGTTAATCACGAATCAAGATCTGGCACCAATTTTTTTTATGCTCATCTGTTATCGCTTTAATTTATTCTAAACACTTTGTACTCAAATATCAGTTACTAAAGAACAGAAGTGTTCAGTTTAAAATTCGATCATTTAAAACGGGTGGAAATTTTTGAATGAATCAAAAGTGGGATACCCCCAAAAAATAAAATATTCCAGGTGGTAATGGGAACTTGCTTCGATCAATGCAAAGCGTAATTATTTATAAAAACAATGGTAACCGAGATTTGAAATAGCAAAATAGGGGGTCGATGAAATAATATTACCCGGGTAGTATTGACAAAATGTTATTACCCGGGCAAAATTAATCTTATTTTATCCGGGTAATTTTAAAATCATCCATTGTTTTTAATGAACCGGTTGCACATTATATTTTTTTGGGAAGAAATGAATAAAAAGGAAATAATCAGAAAGTATAAAGAGACCGTTCAGCCGATGGGGGTATATCAGATTAAGAACCTGAAGAATCATAAACTGTTTATCGGAAGCACGAAGGATATTCGTGCCAGAATCAATAGGATTAAATTCCAATTAAAAACCGGTTCCTATTCCCACAAGGAAATTCAACAGGACTATTTTGAAGCCGGTGAGACCGGTTTTTCCGTTGAAGTACTGGATCTGTTAAGCACTATAGAGCACTTGGATGAAAATTATGATGAAGAACTAGAGCTTTTAGAGCAATTGTGGTTGGATAAAATCCAGCCGTATGGGGATAAGGGATATAATAAAATAAAAAATAACAATTAGTTATGGCTTGTGGGTAAACATTGCAGCTGGGATATCACTTCAGGATTTTCAGTAGGCCATAACATTTGAAAAAGGTGAAAGAAATGGAAAACAAATATACAGCTTTCAACGGTAGCATTCAAATCGCATCCGGAACGATTCGGGTAGTAGCTGAGGCGGCAAAGCTGCTGATTGACGGAGGAGAGTCCATAACGATTCTTATTTTCAATGATACAACCGGGGTACAGATAGATTTGGACTTCAGCGGTACCCTGACGGATGTGTTTTCCCGCTTGAAACAACAGTTTGAACTCAATCAGGATTTACCGGAGTCCCGAAGTCAGGATAAAAATAAAGCAAAGCCTGGACGGCCGAAACTGGGGGTGGTATCCAAGGAGGTCACGTTGCTCCCCCGCCATTGGGAATGGTTGGCCGGGCAGCCCGGGGGGGCCTCGGTTACACTTAGGAAACTGGTGGAGCAGGCAAAACGGACGAATCAGGGAGAAGATAAAATCCGTCGTTCCCGTGAGGCAACATTTAAGTTTATAAATGCAATCGCCGGGAATCTTCCCGGTTTTGAAGAGGCAGTCAGAGCTTTGTTTGCCGGAGATGTCGAAAGATTTAGCCAGCAAATCGGTTCCTGGCCGAAGAGTATTCAGGAGTATTCGCAGAAACTATCAGCGGATGCCTTTGGAAAATAGTTGCAATAGTCCTGGGCATCATTTCCTGCCTGTCATTTTTAAGACTTCAGCTTACTACCCTCAAAACCAATCTTTCCACACAGGTTCGTAGCCTTTGGTGGCAATTATAAAAGTGGTACAAGCCTCCCTTACCATTACCCGTTTTAAAACACACACACTGTTTAAGCAGGTAGTGGGTGTATTCGATTCCTGATTTTACCGCGGAAGGAGTATCCATGCCGGAGGCAAGAAAAGCTGTGATAGCCGATGACAAGGTGCAACCGGTTCCATGTGTGTTCCCGCTTTTCACCTCATCTTGCTCAAACCAGTGGGAGTTCATATCTCCATTATTTTGGCGATGTATAAGACAATCTCATTTTGTTACTCCGGGTCTGTCTCCGCCGGTTATCAGCAGTGCCTGCTGTCCAAAAACCATCATCTCTCTTCCGATTGTTTCTGTCGTTGATTCGGATTCCATCAAGCTGCCACTCAGCAATTCAACTTCTTTAAAATTAGGGGTCACCAATTTGCAAAGGGGGAACAAATGCTGTTTTAAGGTTTCCAATGCAGCGGTTTCCATCAAGCTGGTACCAGATGTGGAGACTAATACGGGATCTAACACTACGGGCTTTGAGTGCTTGGCTAAAAATCTGGCTACCACACTGACAACCGATTGATTCGGCAATATGCCTATTTTGACAGCACTGACCGGCATATCCTTCATTACTGCCTCCAATTGGGCAGATACAAAATCGGGATCAATCGCCTGAACTGCTTTAATTCCGCAGGTATTTTGGGCAGTTAGGGCTGTGATCACGGTTGTTCCATAGCAGCCTAAGCTGGCGAAAGTTTTCAGATCGGCCTGAATACCGGCTCCTCTTCCTGAATCCGATCCTGCAATGGTAAGGCAAACCGGTTTCATGGGGTGTTTGTTTCAAAAGCATCAATGTAACGTTCTGCTGCTGTTTTGATATGAGACGCCTGCATAATACCCCGAATCATTCCACAACAATTAACCCTGGTTTGGCGAACTGCAGCGACATTTTCAAGTGTGATACCACCGATAGCCACAATAGGTGTGTCGGTTAATGACAGAACCTTGTTGAGAAGATCTGTGCCTACCTCAGCATCTGGTTTCTTTTTGCAGTCGGTTCCATAGACCGGCCCCACTGACAAATAGGTGATGTCTTCCTCCAGGGCCGATTGGGCTTGCTCCATCGAATGAGAGGATTTACCGATCATCATGTTACCGACGATCTTTCTGGCTTCGGAAACCGGCATGTCTTCCGGTCCCAAATGAAGGCCGTCTGCCTCGCATAACCTGGCAATATCGGGTCTGTTATTGATAAAATAGGAAACGTGATAACGGAGGGTTAAATCCCTGATCCTAAAGGCGAGATCCAACTGATCGCAATCGGATAGTTCATCTTTTTAGCGGATTTGAAAGAGGCGGATACCACCAAGAAAGGCTTGCTCAATAGCATGCAGAAACAGGAGAATATCCCGATGAAACCACAAACCGGCCACCAGACAGATCCCTCGAATTAAAAATCGGTTTTCCATATGATCCCTTAACCAAAATGGGAAAAGTCTTCTTTTGACTCACCTAGCCAACAAACAGTTTAACCTAAGATTTAAGTATTGTGGAAAACCAGCAGAATGACGTGGAAGAAAACTTTTTTGTTTTTGTGGGAGAGGCAGTTAAGCTTCTCTACAGGAAGGCATTTGCTTTTTCTTTCGACGTCCCTACGCTGGTATTATCCAGATCAGGTTCGCGGGTTTGATCTCAGCAAAGTGCACCCCGCGTCGTATGAAATTATTGTGTCTATTAATTAGCTAGCTTGTCACGCGCAAACCGGAGAACCTTCACAACCCCTTAAGAACCAACGGGTGCAATCAGTCGATTTGAAAAGCTTTCATTAAAGTTCGGAGGTTGATCAAGTCACAACCATGGGCTACGGCTTCGAAAGTATCTTGTAAGATCAAGGCGACAAGCAAATGTTTCTTGCCTGTCGCCAAGGTTAAAATAGTTAGAAATTTAGGTGGGACACGATCAATTCTCTTTCGGTGAGCAGAATTTTGACATGAGCTGTTCTCCAATGAGTTCCTTCAGCATCGGAATCTCCTTGCGAACCCTTTTCCTTGGCCATGATGGCGTAGATTTTGGAATGGTTCTGTGGATCAAATACAAAATCAACGCCCTGGAAGAACTGGTTATGAAAATGCATAAAAATAGATAAGACAGAAATCCTATCAATATCCATTTTTAATGTCCCTTTACCAGCCATAAAAAACATCGCGGAGGGACCTTTTTTAGTAATATTATTGAGTCCGCTGCAAAAAGTGCTTTTTTAGACAAGCGGGATTAGTCAGGCGAGAAAGCGAATAATCGACATCTCGCAATAATGTATCAAGAATTTATCCTCGGTTTAGTCGGGTTCCATTTTTTTCTCGACTCACATGTGTTCATTGACAATTGATCGCAATATTCGTGGCTGACGGGGCCGACTCCCTCCTATTTACGGGCGTAACAGTCAGGTATTCCCATCATGCCGTTGCCGGAATTGCCTCTCCGACCGTTTTTTTGACATGGTTCCGGATTCGAATCAGATTGATCCAGACAGATCTGCACGTTGCCCAAACCTTGTTTTTAATTTGACCTCGATATCGGGTCTTGTTGTTCCGCGAGTGATAACTAAGCTGAAAGATAGTCGCCTCCACATTGTTGCGACGATTTCTTACTTCTGGAGGCAGGCTTTCCAAAGCCTTACGTCGCTAGAAACATTCAATTTGCTCGGGTTTGAAATAGCGCCACTGGCAATCCGGTAGTTTGATCTTGTAGTGGTTGTTCTTATATTCGATGGCTTCCGTTATGGTATCGGACGATTTATCAAGTACGAGCAGGCCTTCTTGGGTTTTAACAAACTCGAAATTGCCTTTGGCTCCCTGAATACCAGTAAAAACAAGGTCGATCTCTTTGGTTTCACCGTACTCGACATTATCCGGTGATTGATAGGCACCGTCCATATAGGCTTGCTCGGCTGTCGGAGTCGTCGTAATGACGTTTCAGATGCAGCAGGAGTTCTCCCAGTTCGATCAGTTTCCGGTTTTTTTCTTCTTCGGACAAGGGATAGACGATCTGGTTCGGTTTCTTTTTGCATAGTTCGTCGAGCGTCTTGCAGCGATCATCGTCAAGCCGTCCCTGTAACTCTTCGGAGAGCGATACCCAGAACGCCTGAAGACAGGAGATAATCAGCTGCAAACGGGAACACCGGACAATATTGGAGCCGATAAGCTTGCTGTCCATACGGATCTTCTTACCGTCGACGTCGAAGAATTCAGCCTGTGATTTGGTTAACGTCTTGAACGCCTCTTCGATCAGATCCCGGCCTTGTTCTATGTGGTGCTGATATACTGCCTGTTTGAATGAATAGTAGGTTGATGCAACCGGTGGTGCATCGCTCAGATTTTCGAAACCGAGTGCTCTTCTAACCAGGAGGTTGAATCCGATTTGCTCGTATAATTGCCTGTCGCTCCATCCGAATCCTTCTTTAAGCGACATCATGCTCAGCAGAATTCGGATCGGTACATTGGTTCGGCCCATTGTACTGCTATAGAGAACCTCGAAACAACTCTCATCGAAGCGACAGAAGACATGTTCGTAGAACTGGTTATACCAAGCCTCGGGGTCGTTAAGGGTTTCGGCTCTCGTGGAGTCGAGATTACCGGCGACATTACCGAGGAAATCAATTTGGCGGTTAGTAGTGGATTTTTTGAACATGTCGTATCTTTATGTAGGTTTTAAGATAAGTAGTTTTATATTAGTTTATTATGTCTTATTTATCTGTTATTACAAGCATTAACCTAACATTCTTTTAACCCTCCGACTTTTCGGAGCAGACTCAAATAATAAAAATTTACCGATATTCTTTCTTTCTTTTTCAAAAACTCGAACAATTTCAGCTCTTCTTGAAACATTTTTTCGAGTGGTTTGAGATCTTCATTTTTTATTACATAACCCAGATAAATTGGATAAGCACCTTAACAAATTATTTCCGGCCCCAAAAACGAAAAAGATAGTTTATGGGGCATTAAAAGGTGAGGGTGTTTTTGAAAAATCCATCAGTACCCAGGGCATGGAGGTGCTGATAACATTTGGCCGATGTAATAGCTTTTTGGGTGTCAAGGTATTCTTTTTTATATTCAGATCGTAGATCTCTCACTGCGTGATCCATAAATCACCGGCTATAATCCTATGCCTCGATGAGGCATGAACTCATGATGAACTCTAACAAAGGCTGCAAATAGTGCCTAAGCATATAAGGTAATGACATTCTCTATCACTTAGAAATATATGCCTATTATAGCATGAAATCAGTATTTTGAGCATCCCTATTGTTGGGACAGAATCTGTTTATCCTTTTTAATATCACTGGCACATTGATTTCAAGGTGAAGGATTCTGGCATTGGCCTAGAATCTTGATCTTAAGCCCAAATTCCAAAACTGCGTTGTATTATTCACAAAACTCAGTTTGACTTATAGAAACAAGTTTTCTAATATTACATGCTTTAGAGTAATTTAGAGGAAGATAGAGTCAATAGTTACTAAAATATCCTCAAAAGAGTATAAAAATAACAAAAATGTATAAAATATAACAATAAGAGACAATAATGAAGAAACAGATGATCGGATTTTTTGTTATCGGTGCTTTTCTGCTGATGTTGCCTTGGGTAGGTGTAGCTGAAGGGGGAGAAGACTCTCGAGTGATAGTTGATCTTGCGGGCAGACAAGTCAGAATCCCAAGCAAAGTGAAGAGGGTAGCTACATTTGTCGGACCGTCATATGACAAGACGTTTATGCTTGGAGATGCCGAAAACGTTGTATTACTTTCATTCTCGCAGTTACCATGGGCCCAGAGACTAAATCCGGGGTTGAAAATAGTTCCAACAACAGAATCATATAAGGATCCCAATATTGAAGATATTTTGCAGGCAGGCGTAGATGTATTGTTTTATTGGTCTTGGTCAAAGCCAGTTAAAAAAATGAGTGACTCTGGAATTCCTGTCATTTGTGCACTGGGTTCATCCACAAAACCCCATACAATTGATGAGTTTGTTTTGTCAGTGAAGAATGAAGTCCGATTATATGGCGAGGTACTGGGAAAAGAAGCACAACAAAGAGCAAGGGAGTATAGCGACTATTTTGATGAAAAGGTAAACCGGGTTTTGTCGGTTACTACAAAGATTCCTGACAGTAAGAAACCAAAAGTGTATTATGTGCGTGGCCCTGATGTGTTAACAACCCATGGATCAGGTTCGAATACACAATGGTATGTGGAGATGGCAGGAGGCAACCTGATTACTAAAGATACCAAAATCAAGAATTTTGGCAAGGTTTCCATTGAACAGGTATTGGTCTGGGATCCAGATATAATTATGATGGGGCGACTCAATTCAACTGATGCCATTATAAATAGTCCCAAGTGGAAAACGATAACGGCTGTTAAAAAGAATCAAGTGTACGTGAATCCACAAGGCCATTTTTACTGGGATTATGGTAGTGAAGGAGCCTTATTTCTGCTTTACCTGGCAAAGACTTTTCATCCGGAGCAGTTTTCGGATATTGATATGGTCCAGGAACTCAAATTCTTTTATGGTAAATTCTTCCGTTACCAGTTAGCGGATGATGAGGCACATCGCATACTTCAGCATCTTCCTCCGGAAGAATCGGACTAAAAAGGAGAGTAATACTATGACGCCACTGGAGTTATTGCGTAAGGACGGATCGGAACTGTTCATTGAAGCTCAGAGTATTGCCAAAAAGCGGAAGAGCTTGTTTGCCACCGGTTTGCAGATCAATACCATTTGCAGGATTCATCCACCTTGTCGACATTGTCTTTGGTTCACCAGGGAGCGCTACACCCCCAATTTTCGCCGGAAAGTCCCACTGGATCAAATTGTGAAACAGGCGAAAGAGGCAAAACGACAAGAGATAGATCGCATATACCTGGCTTCAGGCTGGATGGGTAAAGATCTGTCAGATGATGTTTATGAAGCCGTTATTGCCATTAAGGAACAGGTCGATATCGATCTCTATGGTATGTTCGGGACAATCAATCAACGGAGTTTGTTACGATTACAGAAAGCAGGGATTGATGGATATCGATGCAGCCTTGAGAGTCCCAATCCTGATTTATTTAATTACCTAAAACCCGGTGATAGTCTCGATAATCGTATAGAAACTCTGAAAAGCGCAAAAGAGATAGGTTTGCCGATTTGGAGTGAATTCATTATCGGAGTTGGAGAAAATGATCAGGACATTGTCAACGGTATTGAGATGTTAAAAAAACTGGAGGTAAATACATTCCTGTTTGTACCGTTTCGACCGGTGCCATTTATTGAAATGGAGGAACGAAGCGGTCCGAATCCTTATCAGATGGCAAAGGTCATGGCAGCAGCCAGAATTTTCATTCCCGATGCCGATATGTTTGCTGTTTACAACAACATGGAATGGGGATATCGGGCCGGATGTAACGGAGCGTTTGTCAGTACGTATCCCAATAACGTAACTCGATTTAGGGAAATGCGCGAGATGCTAAATGAGAGTTACCCGGGAAAAACAGGTTAGGAAATTAACCCCGAGACAGCGATCAAAGAGAGAAACGCGGACCGATATTGAAACAAATGGAAACAACTGTGACTAGAATTTATGATACCCTTGGTGTTAAAAAAACGCGGCAACGTCTCTTTATTCTTGTTATCTTATTGCTGTTACTTGTCTGGGTCTCGTTCTTCTTAGGCCGGTATTCCATATCGCCGACGACAATAGTTAAGGCAATTGCTTCCAGGTTTTTACCATTGGACATCAATTGGTCGCCAACCGTTGAAACAGTTATTTTCCAGATACGACTTCCCCGTATTCTCCTTGCCCTGATTGTTGGAGCCGGGCTTTCAATTAGTGGCGCAGGATTTCAAGGGGTGTTTCAGAATCCACTGGTTGGTCCTAGTATTCTTGGGGTGTCATCTTCTGCCGGTTTCGGAGCCGCTTTTGCCATTCTGATGTTTAACAGTCCATTTTTAATACAGGTTTTCGCTCTCGCTTTTGGAATATTGGGGGTAATCATCGCATACACTATTAGTCGGGTGTATCAAACGGCACCGATATTAATGTTGGTACTTTCCGGTATTGTTGTATCTGCCTTTTTTTCGGCGTTGATTTCAGTTACAAAATTTGTTGCTGATCCATACGATAAACTTCCCGAGATCACCTTTTGGTTGATGGGAAGTCTTGGCGCTGCGTCTTTAGAAGATTTATTAATGGTTTTTCCTCCTATGTTAATTGGAATCACAGGTCTTCTTCTGGTTAGTTGGAAGATCAACATACTTTCCATGGGAGACAAAGAAGCGCGAGCATTAGGAGTGAACGCGGAATTTATAAAAATTATTGTTATTGCATGTGCAACAATGGTAACGGCTTCAGCAGTGTGTGTTAGCGGAATTATTGGTTGGGTTGGATTAATAATTCCTCATATTGGAAGAATGATCGTGGGGCCTGATCATAGAATCTTACTGCCGGTTTCTTTACTTCTGGGAGCAATTTTTCTGCTCCTTATTGATGATCTGGCCCGAACAATCGCTGCAGCAGAGATTCCCTTAGGAATCCTAACCGCCTTAATCGGTGCTCCTTTTTTTATTTATTTGATCCGCAGAACAAAAGGGGGATGGAAATAAATGCAGCCTAAAATCCGCCTTGAGAACATCGCATTCGGTTACGACGAGCAGGATTTATTCAGTGGCTTGAACCTGGAACTGTTTGATGGTGAGGTAGTATGTGTTTTGGGAGCCAATGGTTGTGGAAAAACCACTCTGTTGCAGTGTCTCAATGGTTCTCTTAAGCTGACAAGAGGGAGCGTCTGCCTGGATGGAAAGCTACTATCGACTTTCAGCGTTAAAGAGGTTGCTAGGAAAATGGGGTTTGTCTTTCAGGAGCACAATGCTCCTTTTCCTTACTCTGTGTTGGAAGTGGTGCGGATGGGTAGAGCCCCCCACCTTGGATTTTTTTCCACACCATCAGAAGAAGACAATGAGATAGCTGAATATGCTCTAGAAATGGTTGGAAAACTTCATTTAAAAGACAAACCTTATACCCAAATCAGTGGTGGTGAAAGACAATTGGTTCTTATCGCCAGAACAATCGCTCAGGAACCGGAGGTAATCCTGCTTGATGAGCCCACCTCGCATCTGGATTTTAAGAACCAGACTCTTGTCATGCGCATAATCACCAAGTTGGCCCGGCGAGGATTTTCCATTGTTATGTCATCGCATTGGCCTGATCATGCCCTTCAATATGCCAGCAAGGTTGTGATAATGAACAATGGAGAATTTTCGGCAGTCGGTCCTCCAGGAGATGTGATTACGGAGGAAAACCTGAAACTTGCATATAACATGGATGTTAATATCCTCTCAGTAAACGATTCAAAACGAAAAAGAACCATGAAGTTTTGTGTGCCCGTAGATTAATCGGAACCAATGAACCACTCTGATCGCTATTCCCGCTGCATTACTTCTCCTTTTCGATCATAAGGAGAATTATCAATAATCTATATCTCCTCATCTGGGTTTGAATTGAGTCTTTTGAATATCAGGTAAATCCTGGTCGAAAACAATAAGAGAAGCTTTCTCCAATTGTAGTTGGGATTGTTCAGAAACCCGTACATGGCGTTTATTTAGTTTGATAAACTTGTTTCCAATAATGCCTTCAAACAGGTTTTTCCCTGAAAACAGAGAATAAAGACAATTGAAAACAGTTCCAAAGGGGTAGCGCCATTGGTTTTATTTATGTTAGCGGGATTAAGCAGGCTACCACTTTTAAACTCCTTGAACAGTTTTGTGATTGTTCCTAAAGCCTCTCTTTCCTTAATCAGTTCTTGGTTCACGGTGGCTTCCTGAAGAAATATTTAATTATTTCAATGATATATTATGATTTACTGTCTCGTTTCTGAGTGGGAAAGTTGAGTAAGATATATTCTGTGTTTTTCAGGTAGGAAATAATTTATAAGGTATTTATCCAGTTTATTCCGGCTAAGTTTGAAAATGAGAGGCAATGATTTCATTTCAGGTGAAAGCCAATCAGGATAGAAAAAACTTATGAAAGTACAATGTGTTATAGATATTTTCTATTTGACAACAACCCTGGACTATGACTGATAATAGCACAGTTAATCATCGCTCATTCTCTCTCCAACTTATTGTAAAAGACACAAAATGTATTGGTTAATTGGTTTTACGTGACGACAGTGTTTCTATTCTACTCGGGTTAGGTAGACACAGAGTTAGACCAAAAGACCATGAAAATGCATTCCCACTTCAAAATTTTTATCCTCTTCGTCTTTCTCGTGTAGATTTCTGCTTTCAGAGAGACAGGCCATTTCTTTTTCGCAGGTTATTTTTCAAGGGTTAAAGGCGATACTGCTTTCTCAAATTTTTTAGTTTGGGATTGAAAAAGTGGTATTTGTTAACAAGCCGATCTGCGTTATTGCCCATTTTTATTGGCCCATATTTCAGTTATCGAACTGCAATAAAATCAACCACCTTACCTGCCATGTGACTTTTGTATTGAAAAATAGACCATCTGTCTGTTTTTTCAAAAGCATGAGTAATGAATCCAATCAGGATATCTATAAACAGATGGTTAAAATCACCATTGTATATTTGAGCAAAGCAAAGAGGTTAAGAGAAAAATAACGGAAAGAATGGTTGATATTCTCAAGAATTCAATAGTCAGAAAGAAAGGTATGTAATTATGGACATGTATTTAAAAAGGATTAAAGAAGTAGCCACAGATCTTCTGAAAGAAAAAAAAGTCGATATGATTATCGGTTTTCGGCAGGGAACAATACCGATGATGAATGAACCTTTCATGGCCACAACTCCAAAGGAGGTGCAACATCTGGTTTGGAACAGTCATTGCGGGAATAATCTGGCAACCTATCTGGTAGATAAAAAAGGAAAAATTGGGATTGTTGCCAAGGGATGTGACAGTCGAAATATAGTGAACCATATTGTTGAAAGTAAAATTCAACGGGATCAGTTGTTTATTATTGGGGTTCCTTGTAAAGGAATGGTTGATCGCAGAAAAGTGGCCTTGCAATATGACGGGGAGATAGAAACTGTCGAGGAAACGGATGACACGATTATCGTGAAGGGAATTCATGGCGGCAAAAATTTTAGTAAACAAGAAGTTTTGCAGGATAATTGCCGGATCTGTCAGCATCACAATCCGGTGATTTATGATGAGTTAGTGGCAGATTCGGTTGAAGAAATCCAAGATATTGATCCATTTGCTGGTGTCAGGGAAATTGAATCGATGTCGATAGCGGATAAAAGGGAACACTTTGAAGAGATGTTTTCATCGTGTATCCGATGTTATGCCTGCCGCAATGCCTGTCCTCTCTGTTACTGTCCCACATGCTTTGTTGATGAAGCCCGACCCCAATGGATTGGGAAAAGTGATGATCCAACGGATACCATGACGTTTCACTTTTTAAGAGCGTTTCACTGTGCGGGAAGATGTACTGACTGCGGAGCTTGCGAGCAAGCCTGTCCACAAGAGATAAAAGTCAGATCATTAACCGGAAAGCTCAGCAAAGAATGCTTTGAGTTGTACGGTTGGGAAGCGGGATTAACACCTGAAAAACGCCCGCCTCTTGATACCTTCCGCACAGATGATTCGGAGGATTTTATCAAATAATCGTTATTAACCCACATTGCGTCATCAGTGCATGTGAATTCGACCATAACTCGAAATGTGGGTTTTTGAGCCCCCTGAATTTTTATTGATATAAATTGAAAAGGCAAACAGCATGAAAGTTATAAAAATCAGTACTCAAAACTGGAGCGAGGGGATAGCGAAACTGCGTAATGAATATCGGCTGTATGCTCCGGTTAAAAAAGGAACCGGAAGTCAGATCAAAGAACTGAAGCCGGAGGAAAACCCGGATTTAAGCCTCAAGCTTTCTCGATTTTCTCCAAAGTCAGTGGTATTTCCCCAATCGCAAATAATGTTCACTTACTCTCTGGATGAGAACGACAAGGATTACAATCTATTAAAAGAGGTTAAAGTCGATTCAACCCCGCGGGTTGTTATTGGTCTAAAACCTTGCGATGCGTCCTCTTTCGGGATTGTGAAAAGAAATTATGATAATCCTGATTACCAGGATTCATACTGGATGGATTCCTACAACTCCCTGACTTTAGTCGGGTGCGCCTGTGATGAACCAGCTGCGACCTGCTTTTGTCTTTCTGTAGGTGGGGGACCCTATAACGAAACCGGTTTGGATCTGTTGCTGATTACAGTGGAAGATGGCTACCTGGTAAAAGTAATCACTGATAAGGGTAAGAACCTTGTGAAAATAGCAGGCTGGACAGAAGAGACAGACTTTGATCAATTTGAAAACCGACAAAAAGCGGCAGAAGAAAAGATTACCTCTGAAATTCAAACAGATCGCCTCAAGGAGTTAGAGGTTAATGACCTTTTTAATGCCCCCATATGGGAAGAAATGGCTTTCTCCTGTTTAAACTGTGGCACTTGTACTTATAGTTGCCCTACTTGCTGGTGTTTTGACATTCAGGATGAAACCAGGGGGAAAAGCGGTATTCGTATGCGGAACTGGGATAGTTGCATGTATCCTTTGTTCACTCTCGAAGGATCTGGCCATAACCCCCGTACTGAAAAGCTACAAAGAGTTAGGCAACGTTTCATGCATAAATTGAAATATTATGCGGATAAATACGATTCCGGGATACAATGTGTGGGGTGCGGACGGTGTATTAATCTATGTCCGGTAAACATTGATATCAGGGTTGTTTGTGAAAAAATGAATGATTATCAAACCGTAAATCAGTAAGGAGATATCCTGTAATGAATCCATATCAACCTTATCCGGTACGAATCGAAGAAATTGTAACAGAGACGGCAGATCGGATGCTGAAAACCTTTAGACTGGTCTTCCTCAAATCCGAAGATAGCGACAGCTTTCAACATAAAGCCGGTCAATTCGCGGAGCTTTCAATTCCCGGCAAAGGTGAAATCCCAATTGGTATTGCTTCTTCCCCAACAGAAAAAGGGTTTATAAAATTCACCGTCAATAAAACCGGATTGGTCACCAGTCACCTGCATTCCATGAAAGTGGGTGATATCATTGGTGTGCGAGGTCCCCTGGGAAACTGGTATCCGTGGGATACTCTTGAAGGCGGAAACGTTGTTATTATTGGTGGTGGTTTTGCTTTTTCAACTCTGCGTGCTTCCATTGTGTACATGCTTGATAACCGGGACAGATTTAAGGATATCCATGTAATCTATGGTGCCCGTTCTCCTGAATTGTTGCTGTATAAGGCCGAATTGGCTGCTTGGGAGGCAGCCGGTGATATCAAAATGCATATTACTGTTGATGCGACAAGCGATCCGAACTGGAAATATAATGTTGGATTTGTTCCAACAATTACTGAAGAAAAAGCGCCACCTGCAGATCCGGATACTTACGCCATCGTCTGCGGTCCGCCCGTTATGATCCGCTTTACTCAACCTGTCCTGGACAAGCTGGGATACACTCATCAGAACATTATCAATTCCCTCGAAAAAAGAATGAAGTGTGGTGTCGGTATCTGTGGAAGGTGCAATATTGGCGATAAATTTGTCTGTAAAGACGGACCAGTGTTTACCTTGGCGCAACTCAATCAACTACCCAGTGAATGAACTTTTTAAAATCGTAAAACTTCTTAAGGAGGAAATGTGGCTACAACCATAAAAATTGAAAATGATAGAAAGAATACGTTCCTGGATAAAGTGAAGGATATCCTGCCGAATGCTGGTAATTTAAGTTTATGCCTTACTTGCGGGGCTTGTAGTAATGGTTGTCCGGCAACAGGTCTGGCGGATATGGACCCCAGGAAATTTTTGAGGATGGCGGTTTTGGGTTTGGATGAGGAACTGACAGAACATCCATGGGTTTGGATGTGTAGTATGTGTTTTCGCTGTACCCATGCATGCCCCATGGAAATCAATATTGCCGGTCTGGTTTATGAAGCCAGAAAATTATGGCCTCGCGAAAAAAGACCTAAAGGGATTCGGTTTTCTTGTGACATGGCGTTAAAAAATGAAAGCACCAGTGCCACAGGTACACCTCCTGATGATTTCCAATTTGTTGTGGATGATGTTTTAGAAGATGTTCATGAATTGCAACCGGGTTGGGAAAAACTAAAAGCTCCCATCGATAAAAAGGGAGCCCGGTTTTTTGTGAGCCAGAATTCTCGTGAACCGGTGGTTTTGCCCGAAGAGATGATCCCATTATGGAAAATCCTGCATCTGGCAGGTGTTGATTGGACTTATGGTAGTACCGCATGGGCCGGTGAGAATTACTGCATGTTTCTGGCAGATGATGAGAACTGGAAAAAAATAACCAGTGCAACTGTGCGAAAAGCAGAGGAATTGGGGTGTAAGGTCTATTTAAATACTGAATGTGGGCATTCAACATTTTCAGTCCTGGAAGGGGTCAGACGATTTAAGATAGATACTGATCTGGAAGTGGCTCCAATGGTAGCATATTACGCGCAATGGATTAGAGAGGGGAAAGTCAAAGTCAACTCAGATTGGAATAAGGATAAAAAAATAAAATTTACCGTTCAGGATCCTTGTAACCAAGTGCGTAAAGGATATGGTGATGAATTGGCCGATGATTTACGCTTTGTTGTCAAAACGGTTGTTGGAGAAGAGAACTTTATCGATATGACTCCCAATAAATCCAATAATTTTTGTTGCGGCGGCGGCGGGGGATTCCTTCAATCAGGGTATAATGACGAAAGAAGAAAGTATGGGAAAATAAAGTTTGACCAGATCATGGCAACCGGAGCTGATTACTGTATTGCACCGTGTCATAACTGTCATGCCCAGATCCATGATCTTTCCCAGTTTTACAAGGGGGGTTATCACACCGTCAACCTTTGGACTATGATCGCATTGGCGTTGGGGGTATTGGGAAAAGACGAGCGTGTGGATCTCGGACCCGATCTCCTTGATTTTAATGTTCCACCTCATAAGGATTACTAGATCATTAATCTGTTTTTTCTATCTATTTTAAACAATTATCGGAATTTCCCCGGAATTTGATTTTCACGGAATGGATTATAAATATTCTTTCTAGGATAAAATGGAAACTCAAAAACCGGTTGAAGACAAAAATCTTCATAAGAAAAATGTTTTAATTTTAGGAGGTAATCCTTCATGACAAAAGAATGTATCGGTTCAGTCATGGTTGTTGGTAGTGGTGTCGGAGGTATACAGTCTGCTTTGGACTTAGCGGATTCCGGTTTCCTGGTTTATCTTGTTGAAAACTCATCGGCTATTGGTGGCGTTATGGCGCAGTTGGACAAAACATTTCCAACCAATGATTGCTCCATGTGTATTATTTCGCCGAAACTTGTAGAAGTAGGGCGCCATCATAATATCAAGCTTTTAACTAATACAGATCTTATCTCAATTGATGGTGATCCAGGAAATTTTACCGCAACTGTTCGTCAAAATCCTCGTTTTATTGATATTGAAAAATGCACCGGCTGTGGAGATTGCGCCAGTGTTTGCCCGGTTGAAATCCCGGATGAGTATGAAGAGGGACTGTCACTTCGTAAAGCTGCGTATAAAAAATATACCCAGGCAATTCCCGGCGCTTATGCCATTCAGAAAACAGACAAAGCACCTTGTCACTTAGCATGCCCGGCAGGATTGAATGTACAGGGATATGTGCAAATGGTTAAGGAAGGCAAGTTTCAAAGAGCCCTTGAAATCATTATGAAGGATCTTCCCTTACCAGGGGTCTTGGGAAGAGTTTGTCCGCATGGTTGTGAAGATGCTTGTCGACGATGTGATGTAGATACCCCGGTAGCCATACGAGATCTGAAAAGGCTGGCTGCGGACCGGTTTGATCCTCGTAAAATCAAAATCGAATGCCTTCCCAAACGTAAGGAAAAAGTGGCAATTATCGGGTCCGGACCAGCGGGTCTTTCAACAGCCTACCATTTGGCGCGCAAAGGTGTTATCTCGACTATCTTTGAAGCCCTTCCTGAGGCAGGGGGGATGCTAAGGGTAGGTATCCCTGAACATCGGTTACCCAGAGAGGTATTGGATCGGGAGATAGAAGTTATAACTAACCTGGGTGTCGAAATAAAAACCAATACAGCCTTAGGGCCGGAATTGACAATTGGTAACTTGATGAGCCAGGGGTTTAAATCCATTTATCTGGCCACAGGTGCCCATGCAGGAATAGAGCTGGGGATACCGGGTGAAACCGCCGCTGGTGTTGTACAAGGAGTCAGTTTTTTAAAAGAGTTGAACCTTGAGGGATCAACAAAAACAGGCAAAAAAGTTGCTATTGTCGGCGGAGGTAATGTGGCAATTGATGTTTCCAGGTCAGCCATACGCCTGGGAGCCGAAGAGGTAACCATACTCTATCGGCGAACCCGCTCTGAGATGCCGGCATTCAGTGAAGAGATAGATGCAGCGGTGGAGGAAGGGATCAGGATTGAATTCCTCTCTGCTCCACAGGAAATTCTTACCGAGAACGGAAAAGTAAGTGGTGTCCGTTGTATTCGTATGGAACTGGGAGAAGCAGATTCTTCGGGCAGGAGATCCCCAATTCCCGTTCCCGATAGTGAATTTGATATAAAAATCGACCAGCTGATTCCGGCTATAGGACAGCGACCTGATATTTCGCCCTTTAAAGACATTGCCCAGCTGAACTTCTCCAGATGGGGAACACTTGAAACCAATTCTGTATCATACGCTACTGATCTTCCTGGTGTGTTTGCCGGAGGAGATCTGCAGACAGGCCCCTGGACTGTGATTGGTGCGATTGCAGCCGGCAAGGAAGCCGCTGTTTCCATTGTTCGCTATTTGGATGGTGATGACCTGACAATGAACAGGGAAGTTATTAGTAATGAGAACCCTGAATATCGTCCCATAAAAGCGGATGAAATCCGGAAATCTCGTATTGAAATGCCTCATCTGGCTGTTGAAGAGAGGAATGGCAACTTCAGAGAAGTGGAGTTGGGGTATGATGAAACTTCCGGACGGAAAGAAGCCGGAAGGTGTCTGAACTGTAGTTATTGCTGTGAATGCGAGGAATGTGTGCAAGCTTGCCTGGCAAAAGCAATCAATCATGATGACCAGGGAAGGGAAGAAAAAATAAACATTGGAGCTGTCATATTGGCCAGTGGTTCAGAAGTGTTTGATACCCGTTCAATGGAAGGGCTTTATCTTTATAACAGCCATCCCAATGTTCTTAGCAGTATTGAGTTCGAACGCGTTCTTTGTGCAACAGGTCCCACAGAGGGACATTTACTTCGTTTGTCGGACAAGACCGAACCTAAAAAGATTGCCTGGTTACAGTGTATCGGTTCCAGAAATAGTAATGACTGCGATAATGGCTATTGCTCTTCGGTCTGTTGCATGTACGCCATCAAAGAAGCACTCATTGCCAAGGAGCATTCCAAGGAGGAGTTGGACACAGCAATTTTTTACATGGACATGCGAACCCATGGAAAGGGCTATGAACAAACCTATGTTCGGGCAAAAGATGAAAGTGGTGTGCGATTTATTCAATCCAGAATTCACACCATCGAAAATGTTCCCGCGACCAATGATCTAAAGCTCACTTACCAGAATGAAAGTGGTGAGTTAAAACACGAAATTTTCAATATGGTTATCTTGTCAGCCGGACTCCAAGCGTCTCAAGCGATGCGTGAACTGGCTGCAAAGTTGGATATTGCAGTAGATCGAAATGGATTTATCGCAACCGACAGTTTTAATCCGGTTGAGACATCAAGGCACGGGATCTATACCTGTGGAACTGTATCCGGTCCCAAGGATATTCCTCAATCGGTACTTGAAGCATCGGCTGCATCGGCAACTTCAGCGGCACTGCTTGGGGCACAACGGGGGACATTGACAAGTGTTAAGACTTATCCACAGGAGATTGAAATCAACGGTCAGGTTCCAAGAGTTGGTGTTTTTATCTGTCATTGTGGCATTAATATTGGTGGAATTGTTGATGTGCCGTCAGTAACCGAATACGCCAAAACCCTTCCCAATGTTGTCTATGCGACCCATAATCTCTTTTCTTGCAGTCAGGATACACAAGAATCGATCCGCAAAGTGATTGAAGAAAATAATCTTAACAGGGTTGTGGTGGCTGCGTGTACTCCTAGGACTCATGAACCTCTGTTTCAGGAAACCATGCAGGAAGCCGGGTTGAATCGTTATCTTTTCGAATTTGCCAATATCAGGGATCAAAATTCATGGGTTCACCAGAAAGAGCCCCTGGAAGCGACGGATAAGGCGATGGATCTGATCCGAATGGCAGCTGCCAAAGTTTCATTACTGGAACCCATTGAACGATTGCAACTGGATCTGGACCCAAGTGCGATGGTGATAGGAGGTGGTATCGCCGGTATGACTGCTGCTATGAATCTGGCAGATCAGGGATTTAAAACATTTCTGGTTGAGAGACAGGAAACCCTGGGAGGATCAGCAAAGACCCTCGATCAGACCTGGAAAGGTGAAGACATACAGGAATACCTATCAGAATTGAACCGGAAGGTTATTTCCCATGACAAGATAGAAGTTTTGACTCAATCGGAAATTGTTAAGGCGGAAGGTTATGTGGGAAATTTCATTACGACTGTTCAATCGAAAGATGAAAGTCGTGAAATAAACCATGGTGCGGTCATTATTGCAACAGGAGCCCAAGCTTCCGAAACAAGTGAATACTTACATGGGAAGCACAATCGTATTCTCAAATGGCATGAGATTGACGAAAAATTTAAAAAAGACCCTTCATTACTGGAAGATACGAAAGCTGTTGCTTTTATCCAATGCGTGAATTCAAGGGATGAGAATAACCCGTATTGTTCTCGAATCTGTTGTACGGCTTCGATAACAAGTGCAATCTCACTTAAGAAGAAAAAACCGGGGTTGAACATTTACATGTTGTATCGGGATATTCGTACTTTTGGGCAACGGGAGGAGTTATATAAAGAAGCCAGACAATTAGGCGTTATTTTTATTCGTTTTGACAGTGATCATCATCCGGAAGTCATTACCGACGGGCCTGACAGGCTAAAAATCAAGGTTATCGATCACATTCTTAAACGACCTGTTCAACTTTCAGTCGATTACGTCAACCTGGCAACTGCGATTGTTCCGCCGGAAGGACAGAAGGATCTGGCAAAATTGTATAAAGTTCCGATCAATGATGAGGGATTTTTCATGGAAGCCCATATCAAACTCAGACCGGTTGATTTTTCAACCGATGGTGTTTTTGTTTGTGGTCTTTCTCATTATCCCAAACCGATTGACGAATCAATTTCACAAGCTCAGGCAGCTGCCGGAAGAGCTGCCGGTCTGTTATCAAAAAAGACCATCTATATTGAGCCGATTGTTTCAGTTGTAGATACGGACAAATGTATTGGTTGCGGATTATGTGAATATTCGTGTGTATACAGTGCTATCAGGTTAGAGGAAATTGCTGGCAAGGGATATAGAGCTGCCAATTATTCTGCGCTTTGCAAAGGGTGTGGCGTCTGCGCAGCAGCATGTCCTCAAAGCGCTATCGATATGAAACATTTTCGCTATGAACAAATTCTCGCAGCCATCAGCGCTGGCGGTCTCGAGATACATCATGAGGAGCGACAATTATGAGTAAACCGTTTAAACCCAAAATCCTGACCTTTTTGTGCAACTGGTGCTCATATGCCGGAGCAGATCTGGCAGGTGTTTCCCGGATTCAATATCCGCCGACCATTCGTGTCGTCAGAACCATGTGTTCGGGCAGGATAGATCCTCACTTTATTGTCGATGGACTGCAAAGTGGTTTTGATGGTGTCTTCATCGGGGGTTGTCATATTGGTGAATGTCATTATCAGGATGGCAATGTTTATACCCTGAAACGGATGAATATGCTGGAGCAGGTTTTGGAGGAATCGGGAATCGGGAAAGACAGAGTGCATCTTAGGTGGGCTAGTGCGGCAGAAGCACAGCCCTTTGCCGATTATGTCAACGAAGTAACAGATATCATTAAAAACCTGGGGCCTTTTAATAAGGAACAATACAAACTTGAGTTAAGTGCTTTATCCAGAACCCTGAAAACACCAAGAGTTCGTTGGCTTACCGGGATCGACCGCAAACTCACCGAACGTGAAAATGTTTATCATGAAAAAACTAACCCGGAATATCTTCAACAAGTTCTTTCAAAGGCTGTGAAAAACGAATATCAAAAGTCTTTATTGATCGAAATCCTTAAGCAAGCGCCATTGACTGTGCCGGAAATGGCGGAGCAAACCGGGATGCCGCTTTACACTGTTTCTCAATGCCTGAATGATCTGGAGATCAATGGCTTGGCTGAATTTAAAGAATACGACGGCAGGAATCCAAGGTTTATGAGTCTGGTGACTTAATGAACCATCGGATTCTCGTTCTTGCAAATATGGCAGGACTTTTCAATAAAGAAAATTAATACAAAAAAGCTAAAAAATTAAAAGGAAAAAGATGACAAAAACGAAACCCGCAAGCAAAAAAGGTAGCGTTATGGTTGTCGGTGCCGGGGTTGCCGGGATACAAGCGTCTTTAGATCTTGCTGCTTCCGGTTACTATGTCCATCTGGTTGACAAATCGCCCAGTATTGGGGGTTTAATGGCTCAATTGGACAAAACCTTCCCCACAAACGATTGTGCCATGTGCATTTTATCACCTTTCTTAGTGGAAGTGGGCCGCCATATCAATATTAATATTATACCCAACAGTGAAGTGGAATCACTGGAGGGTGAACCGGGTTGCTTTACCGCCCATTTAAGTAATACGCCCAGGTTTATTGATCCGGTTAAATGTACCGGATGCGGTCAGTGTCGTATGGCCTGTCCGGTAACGGCTGTCAATGAATTTGATTGTGGCTTGGATGAACGTCGAGCCAGCTACATAAAATACCCCCAGGCCGTACCATTAGCCTATCAGATTGATCGTAACATCTGTATCGGATGCGGCATGTGTGAAAAGGTGTGTCTTGCAAAGGCAGTAAAATTTGATGATAAACCGCTAAACATCACTCTGGAGGTTGGGGCCGTAATTCTGGCACCGGGAAACGAGACTTTTGACCCGGCAGGTCTGGACAGCTATCACTATACTGATCATCCCAATGTCGTTACCAGTATTGAGTTCGAAAGGATTCTGAGTGCTTCCGGTCCTTATAAGGGTCATCTGATGAGACCTTCAGATCGAAAGGAACCAGCTAAAATCGCCTGGTTGCAATGTATCGGCTCCAGGGATATTAATCGTTGTGATAACTCTTATTGCTCTTCGGTTTGCTGTATGTATTCCATCAAGGAAGCAGTTATTGCTATGGAGCATGCCCACAATAGTCTGGATACAGCCATTTTTTATATGGATATGAGGACGCATGGAAAAGAGTTTGAACAGACATATAAAAAAGCAAAGGATCAACACGGCGTACGTTTTGTTCGCTCACGTATCCATTCCGTCGATCCCATCGAGAATGGCGACTTGCGCATTTCTTATTTGAATAGTGAGGGGCAGGTTGATCAGGAGATTTTTGATATGGTGATTCTATCTGTCGGATTCCAGGTAGATCAAAACGTCATAAAAATGGCCCAACGTCTGGGAGTTGAGCTGAATAGTCATCAATTTGCTCGAACCAACTCATTTGATCCGGTAAGCACATCCAAACCGGGAATATATGTATGTGGAACCTTTCAGGGACCGAAAGACATCCCTCAATCGGTTGTGGAAGCTTCAGCAGCAGCCGGTGCATCAGGTATCCTGCTGGGGGATTCTCGCTGGCAAGAAACCAAGACCGTTGAAATACCCCCGGAATTGAATGTGATAGGTGAAAGACCGAATATCGGCGTATTTTTATGTCAATGCGGGATTAATATCGGCGGAGTGGTTAATATTCCGGAAGTCCGTGAATATGCTAAATCCCTCCCTTATGTTGTTCATGTTGAAGATAATCTTTATACCTGCTCCCAGGATACCCAGGTTAATATCTCCCAAGTGATTAAAGAGAAAGGGATAAACCGTGTAATTGTTGCAGCTTGTACTCCAAAAACCCATGAACCTATGTTCCAGGAGACTTTGGTGGCCTCCGGGTTGAATAAATATCTGTTTGAGATGTGCAACATCCGTAATCAAAACTCCTGGGTTCATATGAATGACCCGCAAAAAGCAACTGAAAAAGCCAAAGATCTGGTTCGAATGGCAGTTGCCAAAGCAGGATTGTTGGAACCGCTTTCAGAAAAAGAACTTCTGCTTAATAAAAACACCCTGGTTGTTGGCGGAGGGATATCGGGCCTGGTAGCGGCAAAAACTCTTGCCAATCAGAATTATGAAGTCTGCCTGGTGGAACAGAATGAAAAACTGGGTGGACAGGCATTGAGCCTGAATCACACCTGGCGGAATGAAAACATTAGCACTTACCTGGAAGAGTTGATCGAAGAAGTAATCCATCATCCAAAAATTCAGGTGCATACCACCTCAAAATTGGGTAATGTGGATGGTTTTGTCGGAAGCTTCAAAACGGATATCCAGGGCGAAAATGGAAGCACTTCCAATTATGAACACGGTGCCACAATCATCGCAACCGGGGCTTCTGAATATAAACCCAGTGAATATCTTTATGGAGAAGATGAGCGGGTTATGACTCTCCTGGAACTTTCCCGTAAAACACGAGATTCTCCCGATTTGGCAAAAGAGATCGGTTCGGTTGTATTTATTCAGTGTGTCGGTTCAAGGGAAAAAGAAAGACCTTATTGCAGCCGAGTCTGCTGCACTCACACGGTGAAGAGTGCTTTGAATTTTAAAAAACAGAATCCCAAACTTTCAGTTTATGTTTTGAATCGGGATATTCGGACATATGGTGAGCGGGAGGATTTATATTCAGAAGCCCGAGAAGCCGGTGTTATTTTCGTAAAATATGACCTGGAATCAAAACCGCAGGTTGTAGTCAATGGTGACTCTCTTATGGTGACCATTTTCGATAATATCCTGAATCGGTATTTAAGCATAACAACCGATCTTTTGGTTTTAGCAACAGCGATTGTTGCACCCAATAATGATCAATTAGCTCAGTTCTTTAAAATACCGATTAACGAAGACGGTTTTTTTGTCGAGGCACATGTTAAATTGCGTCCCGTGGATTTTCCAACCGACGGTGTATTTCTTTGTGGTATGGCTCATTATCCCAAGTCGGTTGATGAAAGTATTGCACAGGCAATGGCAGCAGCTTCCAGGGTTACCGGTCTTCTTTCGGCAGATAAAATATATTCCAGTGGGGTTGTCGCTAGTATTAATCCGGTGAATTGCAGTGGTTGTGGGATTTGCGTCTCTATCTGCCCCTATTCAGCTCCTTTCAAAATTGAAGAGGGTCGATTTGTCGGCAAGGCGGAAATAAACTCGATTTTGTGCAAAGGATGCGGATTATGTGCGGCTGCCTGCCGGTCAGGAGCAGCAAATCTGCGAGGATTTGAACAGGCCCAGGTGATGGCCATGTTGGACGAAATCTAAAACTTAAACCCCTAATATTTGGCACTTCTTGTAAGAGTGCCAAAGAGTTAAAAGTTGGGGAAAAGAGATCTTTATCAATAAATATAGTGCATCAAAAGAGGAGAAAACATGGATAACTGGGAACCCAAGATTACAACATTTTTATGCAATTGGTGTTCTTATGGTGCGGCAGATTTGGCTGGGGTAAGTCGTTTTCAATACCCGCCTTATTTCAGAGTTGTAAGGTTACCCTGCTCCGGCAGGGTTAGTCCGAAATTTATTCTGCAAGCATTGAGAAATGGTTCGGATGGAGTCTGGGTATCCGGATGTCATCCTGGGGATTGTCATTATCTGGAAGGAAATTATTATGCGCGAAGACGTTTCACTTTGCTTAAAGAATTGCTTGAATATATGGGGCTTGAATCGGGAAGGCTCCATTTTTCCTGGATCTCCTCTGCAGAAGGAGTAAAGTTTGCCGAGGTAGCGCGGGAGGTGGCAGCAGCTGTTAAAAAACTGGGGCCAGCCAACTATTTTGTTAAAAAGCAGTCAATGGCCGGTTAGCAGATCGGCCGGAAAATATGTCCCTTGATTAATCATTTCGATAAACAACGGGACATACTCCTTTATTAACGAGATTTTCTTCGTTTGTATACTCTTACCGGGATATAGATAATCAAGAATAAAATCAGTAACAAAAGCACGATAACCCCAAAGGTGATCCAGGTGACGTAGCTTCCTCCCCACAACAGGTTAATCGGGTTGATGCTGGGGGCGATAATCTGCCTTCCTTCTGCTGTTTTATAACGGGCGGGGATCTCCGGGATGCCGTTACCATCTATATCATCGAAAGTCTGTACGTAGTTCATTAGCGCACTCCAGTCTTTCACCTCCTGAATCCCCGGCTTGTTCCTGTCACCATCCACTCTGACGGTTTCCAGATCGCTGATCGGATTACCCTGTTTATCCTTTGGAACAATCACCAATATATTATTAGTAAACCCACCGATAATCTTCAAAAAAGTGGCGTTGTAAATATTGCTGGTTACTTTGTATAGCTTCTTATTAGCAGTCGAAACATCAAGTTGTTCAAAGGAGCCATCGAGATTCTCAATAAAGACCTTGGTTACCCTGTCAAAGAACATTCTGTTGGGGTTGTACTCGATTTTGAGACCGGAAAACTGGAGAAAATAGTCGGATCCTTTTAAGGGATAGATGGTCGTTAGGATTTCAGAGGTCTTTTTGATCTCTTCCGCTTTGACATAAAATGAAACCAGGGGATAGCTCAGAGTTTCATCCATCCCAACCCCCAGGGGAACAACTCTGAATAGGTCATTAACAATTACTTTGCCTGTTTGCCCTTTGAGAAGGTGGTCGCGGATGACTCCGTTGGATTGTACGGCAATCTGGACGCGTGAAGAAGGATCGGCAGGATCGTATTCAGCTTGGTCGGTTGCCCATCTCAAGGCATCGGTAATCAAATTACCCAGGTTGGTTTCCGCTTCAGTAATTTTGAGATCAAATTCGGTTTCAACCAGAACCTGGTCAAACTTCAGGTTTAGATCTTTCAGTACCTCCCGGTTTACCAACCCAATGGAATCATTAATTTTATCATTAATAGCGGTATCACCTTTGATGGAGTCATCTATTTCCCTTAAAGAATAGTTTTTTACCCTGACCTTGCCGGATTCCAGTTCAACGTCTAGAACTCCCAGGTTGTAACCATAAGCGCCGGTTTGAACAATGATGGTGTCGTTGGCCACGATAGGCTCTTCCAATTGTGTATGAGTGTGGCCGCTGATGATAATGTCGATTCCAGGGACTTCCTTTGCCAGAATGACATCTTCCGACTTCTCAATTTCTGAGGAGAGCCCGCTATGTGAAAGGCAGATAACAACATCGACCTTTTCCACCTCTTTCAATTGCTGCACCATTCGCTTTGAAGAGATTAAAATATCATCAAATTTGACCGGTGAGGCAAAGGGAGCTACTTCAGCAGCATCAGCACCGACCAGCCCGAAGATACCAAATTTGATTCCCTGCTTTTCCAGGACTGTATAGGGTTTTACGTATCCTTTATTGTAAACCTCTTCCAGCGTATCATCCCTGTCATCCTCTTGATTGAACAATAAATTTGAGGCAACGATGGCCGGTACTTTTCCGTTTCTGTGAGCAGTGATCAAAATTCTTGCCAGCCCGTCAGGTCTGAGATCAAACTCATGATTTCCCAGGGTGATAGCATCAAAACCCATTTCACTCATCAATGTCAATTCCAGAGCATGTTCGCGGCAAACCATGTGAAAGAGAGATCCCATTAAAAAATCACCTGCATCCAGGATCAAAACCGGATTGTCCCGGTTGTTTTGTTCATCTTTTATGGCTGTTGCAAGCCTGGCCCAGCCGCCCCTGGTTAAGTCATTGTTTGTTTCAAGAGGTGTATAATCGATATTTGGGGAAAATCCCAACAGATGAGAATGCAGATCATTAGTATGAAGAATAGTAAAAGATTTTCCGGCCGCAAATGTTGATATTGAGGTTAATAAAAAAACCAACAGGTATATCAATAGCTTCACATTGTATTTCATTGGTATCCTTTCTTAAATTTTGTCTGTTCCTTTTGAGCGTTTTAATATTATTTTTCAGCTTTTTTTATTGAATTGCAGGATGGGCAAGTCTTTCCGCCCATGTGGGCGAATTATTGGGACATTGAGTCTCCCGGTGGTTAACGGGGGCGTTCTGTTTCCATTGTAAAACAAAGAAGAAAATACTAAATCTCAGCACCTATGTAAAGCAAAAGCATAGCTCTATTATTGCCACCAGGGGATAGCCCCATTGTCTCGTTTGCTGAAATACAAGCCGATGAGAACAAAGCTCATGGCGCAGACGGCAATGCAAAGACCGGGTGGGAGATACCAGAACCACATGCCATTGGCAAAACCCCCGCGTTTGAAGGCATAGTGCATCATGGTACCCCAGCTGACTTTTGTCGGATCTCCCAGACCCAGAAAACTCAGGGAAGCCTCGCTCAGCATAGCTCCGGCCACCGAGACCACAAACTTTGCTGATATAATCTCCATTACATTGGGAAGGATGTGTCTGGAAAGGATGCGTGTTACAGGAATGTCCAGAGCTATCATGGCGTCGATAAAAGGCAGTTCGCGCAGCTTCAGCGTTTTTGCCCGGACAGCCCGGGCCGTCGAACACCACCCCAGCAGGACAATCACAAATACAATATTCCAGATACTGGCTCCCAAGTAGGAAGCGAGAATAATCATCAACGGTAGAGCCGGAATCAGAAGAAAAAGGTCAATGGCTCCGGTTACCATTTCACCCATGATCCCTCTGAAATAGCCTGAAACAATACCGATCAGGCTACCAATAAAAGCAGAGATTGAGGCTGCTACCAAGCCGATGATCAACGAAACCCTGCTGGAATGCAATAATTCGGAAAAAATATCATACCCCATGTCATTGGTACCGAGTGGGTGTTGCCAGGAAGGTGATAAAAAGGGGAAAAAGCTTGTATCGAGGGCATGGGGAGATAACCATGGCGCCAGAACCGATATCAGGCAGAAGATAAAAAGACATAGGAACCCACATGCTCCAAATATTGTTTCGACGGATCTTATCTTAAAATGTTCTGGCTGCTTCATCTTTTTCATGCCCGAACCCTGGGATCTAATATCCCATAAATGAAGTCAACCAGGGTGTTTAATCCCAGGACAATAACGGTTAAAACAAGAAAACATCCCTGCAGAACCGGATAATCCCTGTTTATTGCCGCCTCATAGATCAATATGCCCATACCATTAATTGAGAACACAATCTCAACAAGCAATGCTCCTGATACCATAAAAGCGAGATGCAGGGCAATCAGACTCAAAAGGGGCAGACTGGCATTCTTTAGAATATGAACCAACCAGATTGCCCTGGTGCTGATTCCCTTGGCACGGGCATAGAGAACATAGTCTTGCTGTTTCTCTTCAATGACACTGTTGCGGGTGACCATAAATTTTACCGCAGCAGATGAGATTGAAAGAATGGCAACTGGGAGAACCAGATGCAAGAGAACGTCACCCGGACAGGATAACAGATCCCCGGTACAGCTGGGGGATTTTAGTCCACCTAAGGGAAAGAGATTGTATCGAAAACTGAAGAGATCCAGTCCGACCATCGCTAGCAGGAATGTCGGCATTGCATAAACGGCCAAAAATGCTAGCGTGATCAGAACATCAATGGCAGCGCCGGAAAACCTCCCTGACACCATTCCCATGATCACAGCTAGCAACGATGAAATAAGTACCGATGGGAACAGCAGCAATAGGGTTCGAGTCAGATGGTCAATAATTAGGAGTGCTACTGGTCTGTGATGATGGTAGGAATATCCCAGATCCCAGTGAAGCAGCTTGGTGAGATATTCCCTGTATTGTGCCAACAGTGTTGCATTAAGGCCGTACTCTTCCTCTAACTCCCGGTATTCTTTCTGGCTTAGTCCTACTACATCGGGGCCTAATATGGTGAAAAGAGGATTACCCGGCATTATTCGGGGAATCAGAAAATTCAAAGATAGGATAAACAACAGGCTGATTGCCAACCTGGAAAACTTAAGCAGAAAAAACGTCATTCTGCCCCATCCCCTTTTTTATTTATTTTCCACCAGATGACAGCAATGGTTCCCTGCTGATCATCTGAAATTTGTCCATTTTCGGCTTTGACTTTAAAGAAGGATTGAATCTTCTGTTCCACTTGTTTGCTATTTTTTCCGAAAACTCTGAAATAGTCCGTATAATGCAGAACCATTTCCTCAATGGGGTAAGACGGTGTCCAATGATAGGGGTAAAACCTAATGTTAGGAAAGAAGCCTTCCAAATAGAGTAGGTTAAATGGAAACTGAATATCGAAGGCTCGACTTTTCAAGGGAGCTTCCATGATTTGCTGCCAGATCTGGCTGCGTAAAGTGGATTGGTAAGAACCGGCAAAACTGATCAGGCAACAGCTACAACGGGACAAACGGTTCATCTTCATCAGAGAATCGTAATCTTTTATAGCTGGCGTATTGGCTCCCAACACAAGATCATATGTCTCTCCTTCTGCAAATGATAGCCAGCTTCCTTCAAATGTCTTTACTCTGTCGGCAACGCCGTATTCTTTTGATTCATTTTTCATAACTTCCAGCATTTGCCTGGCGGTATCAATACCGGTTACGGAAGCTGTTTTAGCAGCCAGAGGAATTGTATAGGTTCCGGGGCCACAACCGATATCCAGTATCCTGCTTGTCGTTGATATCACACCATCGGTCAGCAGTTGATCAACGATGCCCTTGGAAAAGAAAAAATGTTGCCGGTTCTCGCGCCCGTATCGTTCGGCGTATTGATTCCAGAACGCTTCCCAGTTGTCAGGGCTTCTGTATCCCGGGGCCAGTGAGGATGTTTGCTGAGCCTTTGTCCATTCAGATTTCCAAAAATCAAGATCCATGATTAATCTCCTGTTGTCAGGTTGAACCATGTTTCCTCCCAGAGGAATCCGTACATGGGGTTTTCCACCCAGCCGGTGAAACGTTTGTGATAGGGTTGAATCATTTTATTCCAGTAAAGCGGTATCGCCGGTACCATATCAGAGTAGTATAGTTGCAGCTCTGCCACCGCGTTTATATAAACATCACTTTCCAGAGTCCCATTCATGTGATCGACAATACTATGAAATTTTAGATCATCCAAAACTGACCACCCGATATTTCTTGAATCAAGATACCCGGTTCCACAGCCTGCCCACATCATCATTCCCCAGGGAGTTGTTCTGGAAAGTAGCATTGTGTGTGAACGCTCCTTGTCACTGATTTGTCGGAACAGGGTATTGTCAACCGCTTTTATCGAAAGTTTTACACCAACAGCGGCCAGGTAGTTTTTCAGCAGTTCCGCCAGTCTCAAGCTGCCTGCTGTATCTGTTCTGGCAATAATCTCAATTTCAACGGGTTGGCCATTTGCTTCCCTGATACCATCCTCATCCTGATCTATCAACCCAAGTTGTGTTAGCTCCTGACGGGCTTTTTCAGGCGAATAGGAAAAAGAATCTGTTTTGATGTAACCCAGTGATCCTTCAGGGATAAATCCTTTGTTTGGAATTTCACCATTACTAGCGGCAAACAATTTCAGGATCTCTTCATAGTTGATGGCATAACTCAGGGCTTTTCTAAAATCCGGGTTACTAACAAATGGCTTTTGTGTATTAAAGAACAGAACATTTGGGATTCCCGGGTTATTCATCAACCTGAGCTTGATATCCGGGTTGTGTTTAAGAGTATTGATATAAACCGGGTCTGTGCCTGTAGCATAAAAATAGGGAAGATCTATTTCACCTTTGCGAAACGCCAGATTGAGAGTGTCAGGGTTTTTAAACAGACGGAATACAATTTCGCGAACGTTCGGTTTTCCACGGTAGTATCTCTCAAAGGCTTCAAAGCGGATGACACCAGAGGCATTGTCATACTGCTTAAAAACGTAGGGACCACTTCCGATTGCTGCCTTTAATCCTTGGAACTGCTTTGGATTTGCCACATCCTTAAAGATGTGTTCTGGAATCACCCTCAAAACCAGAAGATTAACCAGAAAACGGGGATTGGATTCAGAGAGATTTATTACGACTGTCCTGTCATTTATCTTTTCAACGTTCGACACCAATTTAAAGTGCCAGCGATATACCGGAATTTTTTCCAGCAGGTACTCCATACTAAATTTGACATCATCTGCTGTGACAGCAACACCATCATGCCAGATGAGTTTTGGCCTCAGGTGGAAAACCCATCTTTTGGCATCGGTGGTTTCCCAGGATTCGGCCATATCCTTGACTACAGCGCCTTTCTCAGCCAGTTGAACCAGGGACCGGTGGGTCAGCATGGCTCGCATGATACCAAAATAGTAGTCATCGATATCGATATTGTTCATGGTCATGGTCGTCCCTACGGTTAACCGATCGATTTTATAATTTTCAGCAACGCTAATTTGAAACCAGGAAAGGAAAAGGAAAACAACAAAAATGGTGCAAGTTTTAATGGTTGTTGTTTTTAAAGCAGTCATAATTTTTCCAGGAAAAAGGGTTCAGAAAGGGGCAATAAAAAGCCCGGAAGCAGAATTCAAAATTGGTTGTACGAGATCATAATCAGTTAAGATATGTCGAAGAATCTGTCTGGCAGACGATCTCGCCTTTTTCTATCACTGCCAGGCGACTGCAGAAATGCCTGATGACTGATACATCATGTGAAATTAGCAGAATTCCGATTCCCTGTTCAATCTGCAGCTTCTTCAAAAGAGCCAGAATCTGCGCCTGAGCTGAAATGTCCAACATGGAAGTAGGTTCATCGGCTACAATAAGAAATGGGTTTACTCCCAGAGCTCTGGCAATGACAACACGCTGCGCCTGTCCCCCGGATATCTGGTGCGGATATCGATCAAGTATCTCATGGGATAGATGTGTTACTTCCAGCAGATGTTCCACTTTTTTCCTAGCGGCCCTTCCAGAGGAGACAAGATTATGAACAAGTAGGGGTTCAGCAATGGCATTGAATATCGTCTGTTTGGGATCAAGCGCTTGAATGGGTTGCTGAAAGATGATCTGTATCCTTTTGCGATAGGGTGCATATTCTTTCTTTGAGAGGGATAGTAGCTCTTTTCCGCGGAAAAAGACTTTGCCCTTGTCAGCGTTTATCAAGCGTAAGATGAGTCGAGCGATTGTTGATTTACCGCTACCACTGCTCCCCATCAGCCCAAATGCTTCACCTTCGTTGATACTAAAGCTCACATTTTTTACCGCACTCATGGGGGAAGAAAAAATCCCATTTCGAAACGATTTTGATAAACCTTTAATCACCAACATAAAAACACCTGACTCCAGCTCCGTTAATGATCTCAAGGGGAGGATGTAATTCGCAACATTCCGACTTTTTTCTCTGACATCTTGAGTGAAAGCGACAACCTTTTAGGGGCGTGCTAAAACTGAATGTTTGTCCCGGAATCGGCACCATTCCCCTGTCAGGGTGGGCTTGCAGTAATCCCATGGTATAAGGATGCCGAGGCCTGTTCAACACCTGATCCACAGCCCCAATCTCCACAATCTCACCCCCATACATTACCATCACCCTATCGCAACATTTCGCCACTTCAAGATTGTGCGTAATCATTAATAGACTGCAATTCTGATAGAGTTTTTTGATAAGCTCCAAATATCGCTGTTGATTTTTTATGTCCAACCCCCTGGTGGGTTCGTCAGCCACTACGAAATCAGGGGTTCCCGACAACCCAATAGCCAGCAAAACCCGTTGAGCCATACCGCCTGAAAGCTGATGAGGGTACATTGTGGATACTATTTCAGGTTCCTCAAATCCTACTCTGGATAACAGATCCAGAATGATATGCTTCTTCTGCCGTCCGGATAAGGAGCGACGGTTTTTTATTCCTTCTCGAATTTGATATCCAATTCGTAGGGATGGATTTAAATGACTTAAGGGGTTCTGCGGAACCAAAACCAGTTGATTTCCTCTTAAATGATGTTCTTTTAGGTTTGAAGTGCCTAAAAGATCCAGCTCATTTTTAAAAACCGCCCGTCCTGTAATTTGAGCCGTTTTCGGTAATAACCCGAACAATGCTTGTGCTAAAACCGATTTGCCACTTCCACTTTCACCCACTAAAGCCGTTTTGCTCTTGTTTTTCAGAATAAAATTCACCCTGTCGATGATTCTTAAGCTTTGTTGCTTAGCAATAAAAGAAACAGATAAATTTTTGACTTCAAAAATGTTTTGTTCTATTTCTTGGATTGGGAAAAGCATTTGTCATGTGTTGGTAGCATGTAAAAATAATTAAAGCGTCATGAGTAATACAAAAAGTAAAATAATAACACAATAAGTAACTAAAATTGGATTTTGTGGCAAGTTCTTTTTTAACTTCCCATCATGACATTAAAATAAAAAACCGGGTGATGATATAAAAATGGCAGGATAAACCGGAACAAGGAGAGGTAGTGGAACCGGATCATTTGCAGGGATAACTTCAATCAGTGCTAATCTGAAGCAGATAATAGTGCAGGGATACTAAATTGTGCGGTACTTCAGTGAATACCGCACAATCATAAGAAATGTGGAAAAGTTGCATGAAAATTACGCTTTGGTTGATTGGTGCAGTAGAGCAGTTAGTCAGCCACCTAACAGTCCCAATCAGCAAGGGATCTTGAATGAGAGTTAATACCTTTCAAATTCGCTGTCATCATAATGTTCATTTCCAAGGTTTAAATTGACACCTGAATTGTGCTTACTTTTATTTTCCAGGACAGGTATAGGCGCTATTTTGGATGAAGCAGGCCTGGCTGCGATTTGAGCAACCTGGGCTGCTGACCGCGTTTTCCCGGTCTGGTGGATAACAGGGTTTCTTCGGGTTTCGATTGACCGGTTTCGCCCGTTTATCCTGAAAAAACCAATGGTGTCTTGGAGCTGCTGAGCTTGGGAAGCGAGTTCTTCGGCAGTGGACGCCATCTCTTCCGAAGCGCCGGCATTCTGTTGAATAACCTGATCAAGCTGCTGGAGAGCTTTATTGATCTGGTCTGCACCGGCATTCTGCTCATTACTGGCAGCAGTGATTTCCTGCACTAATTCAGAGGTTTTTTGAATGTCCGGCACCAGTTTTGCCAGCATCTCTCCGGCTTTTTCTGCCACTTCCACACTGGTGGCGGATAATTCGGATATCTCCCCGGCTGCAATTTGGCTCCGTTCAGCCAGTTTTCGAACTTCAGCCGCTACCACTGCAAAACCTTTTCCGTGTTCTCCAGCCCTGGCAGCCTCAATGGCAGCATTTAGTGCCAGAAGGTTTGTCTGTCGGGCAATTTCTTCGATGATGGAGATTTTTCCGGCTATCTCTTTCATGGCCGCAACCGACTGAACAACGGCTTCACCGCTGTCTTTTGCATCTTTGGCAGCTTTTAGTGAAATTTTTTCAGTTTGGCTGGAATTATCCGCATTCTGCTGAATATTTGAACTCATCTCCTCCATGGAGGAGGTAGTTTCTTCGATTGAAGCAGCTTGCTCTGTTGCTCCCTGTGATATCAATTGAGAGCTGGAGCTGAGCTCACCGCTCCCGGCGGTAACATTTTCCGTTGCCGATACTATTTCGCCGATAATACCTTTGAGTTGACTCACCATTTTATTCAAGGCGGCTGCCAACTGACCGACTTCATCTTTCTGATCAATGTCCAGCTGTTGGCTGAGATTGCCATCGGCAATTATCTCTGCGAATTTAACTCCTTTTTTGATCGGATTGGAGATGGATCTGGTGATCAGAATACCCAGTGGAATCCCGATTATCAAAGCAATGATGCTGATAATTATCACAGCCGCCCTGGTTGCTTCGGCTTTGCTCAGCATTTGATCTTCGGAAATCACATTATCTTTGGCAACCTCAATCATTTTATGCAGGAGTGTTTTGACCGTTTGCAAGTGGACATCGGTTTCCGTTGCGTAAATTTGACGAGCCTGTTTTGCTCCTTGCAGATTATCACTGGCTCTTTTCTGCATCATCTTAATACCGGTCCTGGTTTTTTCAAGGGCTGGAATTGTTTCACTGACATATATCCTGTAAGCTGCCTCAAAATCGGATTTCGCCAGTGCGGCGTCAATCTTTTCTCCTGAATGATGCAGAATCTCATGAGGACCTTTTATGTCTTCCATCATCCTAGCCAATTCCGGATCGGAACGGCTCATTTCCCTCCCGGCTTCCCCGTATAGCATTCCGCCGAAAGCGCACTTGGTATGATCCAGTTGAACACCGATGTTCTTTCTTTTACTCAGAATAGCCGATTGAACTTTTTCAGCCCAACTCAGATGATCCGCTTCTTTGTTGGCTAAAATGGCGGGCAATTCATCGTCTGCGGCTTTAAAAACCTTGTCGATTTTAATGGCTGATTCATGCAGTAGTCGATGGGGCGACTCGATGGCTTCCAGTGGTTGTTTTAACAGGGGAAGAAACTCTTCGGCATGTTTGCGGCCTTCACCATAATACCACTTTCCGAAACCACATTTGGTATGGTCAGTCTCCACAGCTAATCTTGTGATGCTATCATCGGTCAATAGCTTGTTGACAGCTCCGGCCCAATTCAGATGATCTACTTCCCGTTGCAGTAGAGTCCCGGTTAGCTTGTTCCCCTCCGACAATTCCTGGGCATCATCAACAATGCTGTCAATGCCAAAAAAGGACCAACCTCCGATAATGATCATTAAAATCAGCACAACACCGATTCCAATCATGATTTTTGTTCCCAGTTTGATGTTTTTCCAGTTCATGATAACCTCCCAGATAATTTATGACTGGTTTTTAGAAAAAAGCAGTTTTCCTATACCTGCAATAATCGCATTACAATTCTACTTGTTGCTATCCATCGACATTGTTGTCCAGGCAGGCTCCCCAATGACCCAAATTATTTCATTAAAAAATGTAAAGTTGGGATGTGAGGCACATAACTGCGAAGAAGTATCCCTGATATTTAAATTTTTCCGTTTTGAATCGGATGCCAGTCTAAGGGAAAAGTTTATATTTCAACGTTGTACACTGGTTTTTCATTGAGTATTAGCTCAACCACCTTAAAACGAAATGATGCTCCATTATATCAAAAACCCAAACTTCTCTGTCAATAAAAAGAAAAAGACCAAAAAAAAGAAATCAAGAGTTATCCATTTAGAGCCATCTACATATTTTTCCACAAAAGGTTCATCAAAAACCTGGTCTTTTTAAAAATCCTGATGATACTACGGTAAAAAAGTACAATATCCATGCTCCTAAGTTTAAAGCCCAGGTTTGGCAGATAGAAACTTTGCCGCTGACAGGTATTAGTATTTTTAGTGTCCAGACTTCTCTGGTTGTCACTTATGGGCAATCCACTGAAACTCTGATGCCCACACGATTCTGGAATTTCCACTGAAACGATGATTTTCAGAAAATATTTTTAAATCGTACAAGCCCATTTCCAAAGAAATAAGGGGCGCGATTAGTAAGGCCAGAGCAAATCTGAGGAAGGAAAGCGTACCGCGAAAAGCACTAAATTTTTGCTAGGAGGTGTGTGCTTTTCGCTTGACCCAAGCTTTAATGGGTGGCCCTGCATTTTTTTTGACCGCAATGTATTCTGTGGAGAAATTAACATATTTTTGCAGGCTTACAGGCATGATTCGTTTAGATTACACTGGCATTCGAATAGTAAGCTTGTATCATTCCATTCCATTAGTATCATAAAAAGAGATGTCGTTTTCATATTTGTACCAATGGTTTATCCGTCGAGTAGCCCAACTTGTTTGCCTTTGATAATGGCTTCCGAGCGTGAATGAACATTAAGTTTTTGATAGATTTTCTCAATATGGCGACGGACTGTATGAGGGCTGATGGAAAAAGCATCCGCAATTCCGGAGTAGGTATATCCCAAGGAAATGTGGTTAAGAACCTCCCGTTCCCTGGAGGTTAGCATCTGCTCAAAAGCAGTACCCTTTTTTTCAGCGGTTTCGGTCTCGTCTTTGTTTACTGAGCTCAGGCGGTTGATGATTTTGAGAGCAATTGCTGGTGACATGGGAGCACCTCCCAGTTGCATAACTTTCAGCTCGGCCATCAGAAGCGCAATATTGGTATCTTTAAGCAGATAGCCATTTGCACCAGCTTCAATGGCACTCAAAATACTGGCAGCATCCTCAAAAACCGTGAGAACGATGATTTTTAAATCCGGTAACTGTCGACGCAGTCTTCGAATTGTCTCAACACCGTCAATACCCGGTAAGCCGATATCCATTATAACAAAATCAGGGATGTCGATAGCTAAACCCTTGATCGCCTGTTCGCCGCTGCCATACCATTTCAGAAATCTGAAATCGGTACTTTGATCTAACACCTGGCGAAGTTCTAGAGCTGTCTGTTCGTGATCCTCAACAATTGAAACAAGATTTTTCATAATCTTTACCTGCTGATCAGTATGATTAAACACTTGAAATCGGCCGCTCCTGACCTGTAGGAATAGAAACCAAAAATAGTGTTCCTTGCGACTGCAAATTGAGAGCTCTGGCTTTCGCTTTAAGCGTTCTGACACGGGCGGCAATGCCTTTCAGGCCAGTTCCTCCCAAATCGCCTTTGAACCTCCAGCTGAAACCTTTGCCGTCGTTAATGATGACCAGATAGATCCTGCTGCGTTTCCTAAACCATCGGATCTCGACATTTTTTGCGTCGGCATGGCGAATAGTATTTGTCATCCATTCTTGAAAAATCCTTAACAGGTTTAAATTTTCCCCCATTTCAAGCTGAGAACTGATTGCCTCAATCTTATGGTTGACAGAGTATTTACCGGTCTGTTGCAGCCGTTCGATAAATCCAAGGATCTCATCTTCAAGTCTGATTGAGAAGTTTTCCGGTTGATGCAGGATATAGACGATATCACGAAGTTTTTCCAGTGTGATTCTTACCTGTCCGGCAAGTGTTGACATTTCCTGGGTGTATGAATTAGATTTATCGCACGTTTCCGATCTGTGGGATATAGAATCGAGTCTCAGAATCAAGCTGGTAAGTTCCGATCCAATAGAATCATGAATATCGCGACTGATTCTCAGTCGTTCCTGGATCGTCTTTTCCCTGTGTTCCCTTTCTTGCGCCAGTTCCTTTTGCTGCTGTTCCCGTTGCCGTAAGAGGAGTCCATCCAGCTTTGCCAGCAGTACTTTTCTCGAAAACGGTTTCGAGAGGCAATCGTATGCTCCTGATTCCAAACCCTCAATAAATACATTTTCCGAGACCTTCGCCGTCAATAACACAATGGGGATGTGGCCTGTTTCCGGGTTTTCCCTTATCAGTTTACACATCTGAATTCCGTCCAAGCCAGGCATCATTACATCACTTACGATCAGGTCGGGTTTGTTTTTTACAGCGCTGTCATACCCTTCACAACCATTTTCCGCTTCAATTACCGTATATTGAATCTCCAGGCATCTGCGGATATAAGCTCTCATATCCCTGTTATCCTCCACAACCAGGATACATTTGCTGTTTTCATCTGATGGGTGGGTTTCTCTTATCTCCGTTTCCTCGTCTTCCAGATCTATCAGGGCTTGATATGGTTCGGTTTCTATCTGATGAAATTCGGTTGCAGGATCATTATTCACCTGGTGAAGGCTTTCTCTGAAGATAGTCACGATAAATTCGGTTCCCTGCCTAATAGTGTTGTTTGCTTCAATTTTCCATCCCTGGATTTCGACCAGCTCCTTAACCAGTGCCAGGCCAATGCCTGTTCCCTGCTTCTCTCTGGTCGCTGTACCATCAACCTGGGTAAAACGGTCAAAAATATTCAAGATCTCATGGTCTGGAATTCCCGGTCCGGTATCCCGAACTGAAATCCGGGCACTGTTGTTTTGATGATTATCATAAACCGAAATCCTGATTTCACCTGCGGGAGGGGTAAACTTGACAGCGTTGGATATCAGGTTAAACAGGATCTTTTTCAGCATTTCCGGATCAAAGATTAGCTGAGGTTGCTCGCATTTATTAACGAAGATGAGACGAATGCCTGATTTTTCGGCAGATGGGAAAAACAGATCGGATACATTGCGGCAAAAGGCTACCAGATCCCCCTGAACAGGCCGCACAACCATCTTCCCGGCATCCAGTCTGGAAAGATCGAGCAACTGGTTTATCAGCCCCAGTAGATGTCGCGCATTTCTCAACATCATTTTAACTTGTCTGCGACCGATTTGATTCAGGAATTCGGAGGTGCCTGACAGTGCATCTTGCAGGGGGCCGATAATCAGTGTCAGGGGAGTGCGAAACTCATGTGAAATGTTCTGGAAGAAAATTGTTTTCTGTCGGTCAAGTTTGGAGAGTTTCATAAAAAGACTGTCTGTTTTTCGCTTTTCACGCTTCAACTCGTCTTCAGCTGCAATGGCACCATAGCGGCTGATCAACGCATTGCCTATGATTAAGATGATAAACAAAACCTCAATCACGGCGTTCAGTTTAAACTGCTCAGAGGGCTCCAAGTCGTATAGCGGGTGGATCCAAATGGAGAGTGTAAATGCCCCATAATAAATCATAATGCTGATAATGATTGAGACTACCATGAGGTTCGTCTGATCCCTCTTGAACAACATGATGGATCCCCAGGCACGGAAAAAGATCAGATAGTGCACTTCAATATCCCAGCCGAAGGCAACCGATGTGATAACAAGATGAATATCAAGGAAGCTACCAAACCAAACCAATGCAGGTGTTCTCTTGTGAATTCCGTTCAGAAAGAATATCGGAACCATGAGTGCACCAAAAACAAGCTGCTCGATCACCAGCAGCATCCAACCTTTCATAAAGAAAAACAGGGCAATGGGAGGAACCGTAGACATCATGATCAAAGCCCCCAAATTTGTCATGCCGATGTATTTTGCATCCTCCGGCTCCAGCTGTTCACTGATTCCAAAGTTATATACCTTTTTCAAAACGTTCATACGTTTTCCTGTTAGGTTTTTTTCTTTGCTTCTCATTTATACTTCAGAAGCATTCACCATGCTCCTGAATCATTGGTTTGGCGGCAATTCTCTTATCCTGATTGTTGAAAAACAAAACAGTTGAGAAAAAGATTCGCTCAGTAAATTGCAAGTTCCGGTGATTCTTTCATTCCTGGCCGTTTTATTCAAGAGGGAGTCTAGTGAAGTTAGGATTCAGGGGAATACACTTTGATTTTATTTTTATTTAATATCTGTTGGAGGGAAAAAACCGTATAGACGGATAATGAAAGGGGTGTGAACCGGCCTTACGGTCGGCCCACGGATAGACAGTTGGAAACCTGACTATCTATCTTCCATTAGCATTGAATCTCTTCAAGGTAATACCAGTCAAGGTATTCCCGTTGGTGAATCCTCCGGCTGAAATCAGATTGCCGTGGCCCTGATAACTCCCAATGTTGGGAGTATGAAGACAGGTTTCGTCGGATTCGCAGAGTCCGTTTTCATTACCGATCTTATCACCGATAATCTCCACGGCATTTCTCAGAAATGTCGATTGACATCCAGTGTTGGTAGTGCCCGTATATTCTGATCCGATAAATGCACCTGTGCAGTCGTTTTGGCCGGTGGGAGGAGTTGCCAGATACCACTTATGAGTAATAGTATTGGCGGCATCGCCTGTTGATTTTAGGCTCAATACATCAAGGATTACCGTATCCGCACTGGCCACCGACCAGTCCCAGATCTGGCAGGTGCCGCTTGAACAGCGACTTCTATTGTCGTTGTTTGGAAAAATACTACCGGCATTTCCCCAGGACCGAAAACTATTTTCAAAATTGAACCAGTCGAGAGATGCATCATAGGTAGCCTGACCTGAGGCGTCTTCACTTGAATTGATTAAATCAGATGTAATTTGTGCCAGAAAAATCGTTGCCAGATTAATACCGGTCGTTAAGATAAAATCAGAAACATTTGTTGGATTACAGCTTCCATCAATTCCATCGTAGGTATTAAAAACTGAACAATCTATTCTATTACCACCAGTTTTGAAACTTCCGGTAAAATAGTTGTTTGTTGCATTGTTAAGACGTATTCCCCATCCGGTGCTTGCACTAAAGTTACGAGCAGTTAAAAGGTGCTGGATGGTTGTATATCCCACACTTTCTAATCCAAGACCATTCCAATTGTTTCCTGTTGATAGTCCAGATAACAGGGTTCCATTTGTACTGGCTACAGAAACTCCAAAGTGGCTGTCGCTAGCTGAATCATTCATAGCTGTAAGATTTAGAACCATTATATTGGGTGAGGAGTCAATACGTAATCCATTTTGCTGATTGTTGGCTATTGTATTGTTTACTAAAGTGTTCGAGTTGGAATTAGTCAATCCTATTCCAAAATAGCCATTATTAAAGGCTCTGACATTTTGCAGGATATTGTTATTTGCCGAGGTGCTGATTTTAATACCATTTTGAGCACAATTGGCTGCAATAATATCAGACAGATAATTATTGCGGGTATTGCTCCCATCCAATACAATTCCATCAACACCGGAGTTGGCCACTTTGACATTCCTGAATGTGTAAAAAGTACTCTGGGTATTGAGGTGAATGGTTGCTGAAGTTCCGCCTTTAAACTGACCTTCAATCCATCCAAAACTGCTGTTCGTTGAAGTGACGCCATCTGAACTCGAAAGAGTTACTGAAGAGCCGGGCTTGACCACCAAGCCCACCTTGCTGTTATTGAAAATATAGGAAGCAACGGAAACATCCGTATCGACCAGATAGATTGTCCCGGCGGTGGAAAGTGATCCGCCACTGTTGTTTACAGCCAGCGAATTGGCCCACCAGATTGAAGTGCTGGAAATAATATAGTTTGTGCCGTTGTCGGAGATTGTGACAGAATTGGATCTCCAGGCCGGGGTGGCAAAATCGATCAAATCGGAAAGATATTTTCCCTTGTTAAATCCCATCGACACCATCCTTACAGGGTTGGAACCTGAGTCACAGCTCCAATTGAATACCCCGAGAGCATCAGTAGCTGTCAATCCGGTGCAGATGTCCTTTCCTGTCACGGATACCGTCCGCATCTCTCCTCCATGGAGGCAGGCAGCATATCCCGGACCATCGCCAGCACCACAAGCCGTATCAGTTGCCGAAATCGAACTGCTACCGTCATTTTTGACATAATCCATCCAATCAGAACCGTTATTGCTGTATAGTGGGGAAACCAAAATCGTTGAACAGTTGATGGCAATATCTGTTGCATTAGCTCCGGAAACCTTGCCGCTGTTATTGGTAACCGAACAGCCTTGCCCTGCCGCATGGGTTTTTACAGTAACACTGTAAGTGACGGCATCCAAAACTGTAGCACTGAAAGTAAACGATGTGGCCCCGGATTCAACCGTCAGTTCTTCTCCACCATTATTCTGAAGGATGAGCCCCGATCCGGATAATCCACTGATGGTGCCGCCGATTGAATATTGGGCGATATCAGTTGTTGCATCAGTGGTAGCGTCGCTTGTAAAAACGCTGTCTCGATGGTAACTGACACTGCCTTCATCGTCATCTGCACAGCCGAAACCGAAAAACAGGAATACCGCTATCAATCCAAATGAAATTAGTTTTGACAATGAGTTCATTTATTCTCCTTTTAAATGAAATTTTACTTCCTGAGTTTTCCACCTGTTACAAAATCTCTTTAATTTGAAATCGGATGAAAAAAGGGTTCTAAAATCGGAATTCCAGTTTGCACCGCTTCTTGGGGCTCACATGGGAGTTATTGTATTACGACAATATCATTACGGCAGAGAATGTATATAGGGCAGTATGCCCTATATGCTGTTACCGATGGATACGTCTTTCCTTAGTCTCTTTGATGTTATTCAGTCGGGTGTGCGAAACTTGATTTACTGATCTTTATGCTCTTTGGCGGGAAATATGGAATTTAAAAAACAGTTCTGAAATTACTACTCTATGTGCTCCTGAAGATGACAGTGGAGAATGATCTATTATTTTTTCGATTCTCGATATCAGCAACAAAAAGCAGAAATAAGCTCTCAAGCGGGTTTTTTCCATGATACTTAGAATATTGCTGGAGGACTGAGTGGTTATTCGTAATTTATGATTAACGAATCAGTCTTTTTATGTTTCTTAAAAATCAATACATTATATTTGACATTGATGAGCTTGCCGGAATATAAAGACGGTTGAGTCTTCCAACATGAGTGCCAAGCAGACTGAAGGCATTATTTCGATCTCAAGGTATTCAGATTCAATATTTTAAATCGAACTGATGAATAAAAACAGTCTGGAATGATTTAACCTCGCAAACCTGTCCACAGAACTTGAACATTCATTGATTAATGGTGTATGATCGGTCTATGAATTCACCATAAATTCCAGCTTTTCAGTAACAGAGGGCTAATTGTAGCCCTCCCGATTTTTTGTCTCTAAATTCAATTAAAATGCATTCTGATAACGTCAACCTGGCTCTATATGAAATATCGAACGCTGTAAACACCACCGATGATCTCGATGAGCTTTATCACAAAATCCACCTCTCATTGAAGGGCATAATTGATGTAACCAACTTCTATATTGCAATCTATGATCCCAAGGAGGACTTGCTTCATTTCCCATACTGGATTGATGAATTCACAACTTCGAGAATAGCAAACAAGTACCATCTGGATGAGCGCAGAGATTCCATTACCGCTTTGGTGATAAAAGCGGGGAAGCCCCTGATTTTTAGAAAAAACCAACTCATTGAATACTGGAAAAAACAGAAATGTAATTACCAGGAACCCATCTGTGAAATCTGGCTGGGAGTTCCCCTCATTGTCAACAGAGAGGTTATTGGAGTCATCACCTTGCAGCATTATACTGATCCCAATCGATATGATGATAGTGATGTCAGTTTGCTCAATTCCATTTCCGAGCAGATCGCTATTGCGATTGATAGAAAACAAAGCCAAACCCGCTATCGTAACTTGGTGGAAAATATCAAAGATATTGTTTATACCACTAACTCCGCCGGTAGAATTATCTATATCAGTCCATCTGCAACAGGCATAACCGGCTACAGGCCGGAAGAGCTTCGAAGAATCTATCGCTGGTGTTCAAATTCCACAAGGGAACAGGAAGTCAATAGTTTTATTCACTCTGAGGATCTGCCGGAGGTATCATCATTAATAGAATGCTCGGTCGGACGTATGACTCCCTTTGAGACAGAGTACCGGGTGATGACCGGGGATGGTGATTCGAAGTGGGTACTGGAAAGAGGGCAGTTTTTTTATGATGATATGGGAAACTCCTATCTTGAAGGAGTAATCACGGATATCCAGGAAAGAAAAAGAGCCGAATTGCTGAACAGGGTTTTGTACAATATATCCAATGCCGTTAACACAGCATTTGACCTGTATGAATTGTATGAAAGGATTCATAAGGCACTTGAGCCTATTATCAATGTCCAACATTTCTATATAGCTCTTTATGATCGCTCCAACGACATCATTCGGTTCACTTTTGATACGGATTCTGTTGATCTGATCCACCCGGAAGAAATACTCAATGCAAGCAACTCCACCTCACTGACAGCAAAGGTTATTCGAGCAGGCAAGCCATTGATATTCAGCAAGGAGGAGCAACTAAAATTTGCTGAGAAACAAGGAGGTCCGGTGATCGGAATCCCGTCCGAATCCTGGCTTGGGGCACCCTTAATCGTCAGGGATGAAGTTTTCGGTGCCATGGTTTCACAAGTGTATTCAGGTTCAAAACCGTACACCGAGGAGGACATAAGGGTTTACAACTCTGTTTCAGGACAGATAGCGCTAGGGATTGAGCGCAAACAGGCGGAAGAGCAGATTCAATTCAGGGAGATGCTCATTACGACGTTACACAAGATTTCGAATGCCATGCACTCCACGGCAAATCTTTACCAACTGTATGAATCTATCCATCACGCATTAAGTAGCGTAATGAATGTGGATAATTTCACTATTGTTTTATACGACTGGATTGATGATACGCTTCGTTTTTATTACTCGGCAGATCAGGTCGATCCGACCATAACTCAACCGATAGAAAAAGCGAGCGAATCTAACTCGCTGACTTATCAGGTGTTTAAAGCCGGGAAAACACTGCTGCTTAGGGAGAATGAAAAAGCAAGTTTTAAAAAGGAAATCGGTGGGAGAGAAATCGGAAAAGTATCTTCCAAGTGCTGGTTGGGGGTACCTTTGGTGGGAAGAGGTAAGGTGCTGGGAGTCATTATCAACCAGAGCTATTCTGATCCTGATTGTTACAGTAAAAGAGATATTGAACTGCTGGAATCGATATCGGAACAGGTGGCGTTTGCCATAGAGTTTAAAAAAGCGGAAGCAGATCTTGTTTCAGCACAAACCGAACTGCTGGAAAAAGCTCATAAGGCAGGTATGGCGGATATTGCATCAGACAGCATTCACAACCTTGGCAATATTCTCAATAGTGTCAAAACCTCTAATGACGTGATTGATAACATTTTAAGGCAATCCAGTATCTCCGGGCTAAAAAAAGCTACAGACCTTTTAAAGCAGAATATGGGCAGTCTGGACGAGTTCATTTGTAACAATCCCAATGGCGTAACCCTGATGCAATACTTCATCACAATCAGGGAAGCCCTGAATGCTGAGATAAACCAGATAAAAGAACAAACCCTCAGACTTTCCGGCAAAATCGGATTGATGACCAGTGTTATCAGAACGCAACAGAACTACATTTATGAGGGAACAACTATAGAGGAAGTTGCCATTAATGAAATAGTGGATAATATTCTGAACATGTATGAAAGCATCCTGAATCAGCGTGGAATTGCTGTTTTCAGGGACTACGACACTATTTCAAGAATTCAGGTGCAGAAGACAAAACTGATTCATATTATCATGAACCTCATTGATAATGCGAAGGACTCAATGACGAACCCAAGTGATACCAATCAAATGCTATCAGTGTCACTTGTTCAAGATACTGAAAGTGTTGTTTTGAAAATTAAGGACAATGGAGAAGGAATAGTTGCAGAAAATATGGATAGAGTTTTTTCTCCCGGATATACAACCAAACCCCATGGGAAAGGCCTTGGATTATACAATTGTGTCAATCTGGCCTCGGAAATGAAAGGCTCCCTCCGGGCAGAAAGCGATGGTTTGGGCGAGGGAGCGACCTTTATCCTGGAGCTTCCGAAATGATGGATACCTCAGAGTTGCATGAGTATTTTGGCGGCAATCTTTAATAAATTCGCATCATCTAGTGATCAAACAAAACTGAATATTGGCTGTTTATCAATGCAATTCGACCAATTTAAAAAAACTCTCTATCAGATCTCCAACGCCGTTAGTACAACTGACGATCTTGTCGATCTCTATCGGAAAATCCACCTGTCGTTAAGCAACATCATCGATGTTACTAATTTTTACATCGCTCTATACGATTCCAGGGAGGAGATGATCTATTTCCCCTATTATGTCGATGAACGATCCCAACAGAAAACAGGGTACAAGTACCCGTTAAAAAGCGGTCGTGGCTCATTAACGTCGTGGGTAATCCAGAAAGGGGAGGCGGATATTTTCAGAAGAAGGGATGTTCTAGCATTATGTAAGGAGCTGGATGTTGAACCTTCGGGTCCTGTCAGTGAAATCTGGCTGGGAGTGCCGCTGGTTGTAAAAAAAGAGGTCATTGGAGTTGTGGCTGTTCAGAGTTATACGGATCCCGATTGTTACGATGAGAATGATCTTAAGCTTTTGAGCTCTATTTCGGACCAGATCGCAATTGCCATTGACAGGAAAAAAAATCAGACCCAATACAAAAACCTTGTTGAAAACATAAAGGACGTTATTTATATAACAAACTCATCAGGGAAAATGACCTATGTTAGCCCGGCAACATTGTTGGTGACCGGATATTCGCCATCCGAGCTGAAGGATACCTGTCGCTGGCAATCGGGTAAATCTCAAACGAACCGGATCAATTTTTTTATCCATCCCGTTGATCAGAAAAAAGTTCATTCTCTTATCAAAGAGGCTGTCGATACCTTGACACCGTTTGAATACGAGTATCGAATCGTAAAGAAAGATGGCAGTGTTATCTGGGTTTTGGACAGGGGGCAGCCATTCAGGGATAACCTGGACAGGGTTTACCTGGAAGGAGTAATTACCGATATACAGGAGAGGAAAAGAGCGGAACGGATTAATGCCGCATTTTACAATATTTCCAATGCGGTTAATACTACATCCGATCTGGACGAACTTTACCTGTCCATCTATGAATCTCTAAAACCCATTATAAACATCGAGCATTTTAGTATCGGCTTGTATGACCATCAGAGAGATACCATTACATTTACGTTTAGTTCCGCAACAAGAGAGATTGAACACCCCGGGGAGATTCTTCAGGCGAGCAGATCAACGTCACTAACGGCGGAGGTTATTCGTCAAAAGAAGCCGATTGTTTTTACCAGGGAAGAACAGTTGCAATTCGCCGCCAGTCAAGGTGGGAAGATCATAGGAACACCCTCGGAGTTCTGGTTGGGAGTGCCTTTGATTGTTGGAGGTAATATAATAGGTGCCATGCTCACCGAGACCCTGGACAATTCCAAAGCGTATTCCCGGGAAGATGTTGACTGTTTTATGTCTGTGTCGGATCAGGTGGCGTTCGCCATAGAGCGGAAACGGAATGAGGAGCAGATATTAACCCGGGAAAAGGTTATCACATCCCTTTACCGGATATCCAGTGCCATGCACACCACAACCAGTTTGCACCAGCTCTATCAATCCATTCACCGGATTCTGGAGGATATCATTGATGTACAAAACTTTTCCATCGCCCTGTACGATGAAGAGAAAGATACTTTATACTTCCAGTACTCTTCCGATAAGGTGGATAAAAATATTTTTGTCCCCATTAAGAATGCCAGCCACAGCGGATCGCTGACATATAAGGTGATTAACGAAGAAAAATCGATTTTGATAAATAAATCAAACAAAGAGGAACGTCTGGGAAAATATGCCAGGAATTTAATAGGTGAAAAATCCACCCAATGCTGGTTAGGGGTTCCATTAAGAGGTAAAAGCAAAATCCTTGGAGCAATAGTCAATCAGAGTTATACCGATCTTTATTGTTACAATGAAAAGCACATCACCCTGCTGGAAGCCGTTTCCGACCAAATCGCCTTTGCCATTGAGTATAAAAATGCTGAAACCGGCTTGGCGTATGCTCAAAAAGAGTTGGTGGAGAAAGCACACAAAGCGGGGATGGCAGATATTGCATCCGACACGATTCATAATCTGGGAGATATTATGAACAGTGTCAGAATCTCAAATGAGTTGATCAGCGGTATTTTAAAAAATTCTCACATCGATCACTTTAACAAGGCCATGGATTTGCTTCAAGAGAAGATGAATAATCTAAAGGAGTTTGTCTGTAATGATCCCAACGGTGAAAAATTGATGCAGTATATCATCACCATTGAACAGTCCCTGGCCTCTGAATTTCTGGATATTTCCGGGCATACCGAGCGATTAACGGAAAAAGTTGCGCTTATGACCAACGCAATCCGCACGCAACAGAACTATGTCAATGAAGAATACGTTGAGGAAGATTGTTCAATCGAAGATATCATTAATAAGCTACTAACGATGCATGGGGATAACCTCAAAAACTCCGGTATCAAGGTCATTAAAAACTATGCCTATGTTCCCCAAATCCTGGTTCAGAAAACAAAGCTGGAGCATGTTATCATGAACCTCATCAGTAACGCCAAAGACTCCCTGAAAAACAACGGTGACAAGGAGAAAACACTGACAGTTGCCTTGGATCAGGATTCCGATAATGTCTATCTGCGTTTTCATGATAACGGAGAGGGAATAGCCAAAGAAAACCTGAACAGGATCTTTTCCCACGGATTTACAACCAAAGCCAGGGGACAGGGATTTGGTCTGCACAACGCTGCCAACTTCCTGTCTGAAATGAAAGGGAAAATATGGGCCGAAAGCGACGGCCCCGGTAAAGGAGCAACATTTGTGCTGCGATTTCAGAAGAGGTAAGCTGAAATAAGGGAGTACGTGCTTTGGTACGTATACCCGTATTTCAGCGGTACCGGTGTGGCAATTAGTGTGCTATGTGGCAGTATTGCCTGATTTTTCAAAAAAATAAATGCCTAATCTTATGACTGATTTTAACTCACCAAGTCCCAATCGTTGCCTCTTGATCCTTCTGGATGGATTAGGAGATCGCTCATACGAAGAACTAAACTTCCAGACTCCGTTACAGGCGGCTCATACGCCTAATCTGGATCAACTGGCAAAAACAGGTGCTAATGGGCTTTTCCACGCGACATTCTTGGGAGAGGCTCTGCCAAGTGAAAACGCTCATTTTGTCATGTTTGGATATGATTTGAGCGATTTTCCCGGACGAGGTGTTTTTGAGGCCTTGGGAGAAAATGTCCAGCTTGCGGCTGATGACACAGCTCTTTTAAGCCATTTTGTCTCGCTTGATATTGCAGAGGATACATTCATACTCAAGGATGGGAAACCGGAATTGACCGCAAACGAGATCGCTTCGTTCTCCGGCGCGATTGCCGAATATACCGCTCAAAAAATCCAAATCGAATTTATTCCCACCGGCGGCATCAGGGGAATTTTGAAGTTGCAGCATCAAACTTCGCCTGCCATTACCGACACCGATCCCTTTTTTGAGGAACAACCCTTGATAGAACCTCTTCCGTTGGAGGGATATGAGTCGCACCAGCCAACTGTTGCAACGGCCGCAGCCTTAAAAGAATACCTTGTCTGGTGCCATCAGCAATTAATAAACCATCCATTAAATGATGTCCGCCGAAGACAGAACCGTTCGTTGATTAATGGGCTGGTCACCCAACGGGCCGGACAGTTAAAACCCATTTTGCCATTCGGGCAGAAAAACGGAATCAGGGGTTTGAGCATTTCATCAGGTCCAATGTACCGGGGATTAGCCTCGTATGTAGGTCTGGACTTTTTGGAGGGACATAACAGCGATAATCCTGAAATCGATCTTAAACAGAGATTGGCAATGGCCGAGACAGTTTGGAATGAATATGACTTTATCCATATCCATTCCAAATGGCCGGATAAGGCTGCCCACACCAAAAAACCGGGATTTAAAAAACAGGTTATCGAGGCCCTGGACAAGGCTGTTGGATCTTCTCTTGTGCCCTTTGTGCAGGACCCGAATACATTGATTGTCATCACAGCCGACCATTCAACTCCCAGTGGAGGCCCCCTGGTTCATTCGGGGGAGCCGGTTCCCGTTATTTTCCATGGCACAGGCATGAGGCGTGATCAGGTGTCGAGCTATGACGAAATAAATGCAGCTTCGGGATCACTGGGATTGATGCGGGGGAAGGAATTTATGTTAACGCTTTTAAACGCCATCAATCGTGCGAAGTTGCGGGGGATTATGCAAACACCCCATGATTGCCCCGTCTGGACAACTGACTATCAACCATTCCGACGACCTTAACCTGGAGGCCATATGACAACCAAGCGTTATAAAACCGGGGTTATCCACGGACGGTTCCAAGTGTTGCACAAAGATCATCTGAAATACCTGCAATCGGGAATGGAGCTCTGCCAACACCTGGTTGTGGGAATCACTAACCCAGCTCCGGCCCAGTCAAAGCCGGAGAGTAGTGATGCAAATCGCGGGCAGGCTGCCGCCAATCCGTTGACCTATTTCGAACGCTATACACTGTTACGCGCTACCTTAATTGATGCAGGTCTAACCTTTGATCAGTTCTCGGTGGTGCCCTTTCCCATTAACTATCCGGAGCGCTATCAATACTACGTTCCCATGGATGCCACCTTTTTTCTAACCATCTATGACAACTGGGGGCGACAGAAACTGGACTACTTCAAGTCACAGGGATTAACTGTTCATATCCTGCGTGATGTGACACCTGAGGAAAAAGGGATCAGTGCTTCGGCCGTCCGCTCCCTGATGATTGAAGATAAAAACTGGGAAGACTTCACTCCTAAGGCAGTGACAATCCTGCTAAAATCCTGGGATGTTCCTTCTCGATTAAAAACCTTAAAGAAGATGGAAGACAGCTGATCAACTGTTCAACTGTTCAACTGTTCAACTGATCAACCGTTCCAATACTTTTTTGTTTCCCGGACAGGTAAGCTAAAACCGGGAAATATATTCCTGCAATTTCTCCCTGGTTTCAACGGATTGCGTACCATCCATTTCTCATTTATTTTTGAAAAAATAAAGATTTGCTATAGATAAAATCAATAATAATGCAACGTTTTTTAGACATTATCTATTTGCCCTTGGCGGGGATTGTTGAGACAATAAAAGCTTTTATATTCTATTTGAAGAGCACAACTGTCCTGCCAAAGAGTTTAAATGTCCAAATTGCTTTCACAAGCTTTGTCTGCAGTTACCGGTGAATCCACTCCAACTATTGCAGTATCTGCAAAGTGGTATTCCTTTCCCGATCGTTTTGAGTGGCTTGCTTCACAGGGGTTTTCATTCGAATACACATCTGATCCTGAGCAGCTTTCGTTGATCGGGGATCACACCAGACCGTTTTTAGATAAAGGAATAGCGATCCGTCATCACGGTTTTTTCCCCGGATTTGAGATTGGTGATAAGGACAGCAAACAAGCGGATACTGCCATGGATCTGCATTTTAAAACGTTGGATGCCATTCGGGGAATCGGAGAACCCTTCATCACTCTTCATGTTGGTCTGACCAGGCGTGTCGAAATTGTACCTAATCGGGTATGTGATAATCTGGGACGTTTGGTGGATTATGCCAAAAACCTTGGCATCACCGTCAGTCTCGAAAACCTGAAGCAAGGCGTCACCAGCAATCCAAAAACGGTCAGGGAATGGGCTGACTGTACCGGAGCAATGATCACGCTGGATATTGGACATGCCGTCAGTAGCGAACTGGTATCCAGTGGCGAAGAGACGGTACTCGGGATTATCGACCTCTTTGAAGACCGACTGGCTGAGGTTCACCTGTATGAGCGGGAAATTGATCGGCATTATGCACCCGAAAATATGGTGATTTTGGGTCCGATTATTGATCGTCTGCTTAAAGCCCGATGTCCATGGTGGACTATCGAACTGGATGATTATGAAGATATTTTAAAAACACGGCAGTTGATAGAGACCCATTTGCTGTCAAAACTTCCGGGTAGACTATTCAATTGATGTTGATCCAAACCGAATGGAGAAGAAGATAAAATTAAGGATTTCCATGCCTTTTATGATACTGGTTGTGCTGCTGTGGGCAGCGTTGTCGCCTGCAGCGTCATTCGCAGTGGAAGCGGATAGGGAAAAAGTACTGAGCCTGTATGTGGCATACGATGGGCCTGATGTTAATGCCAGGGAATTTGAAAAGGTTTCGGGGATCAAGGTTGAATACTTGACCGTGTCATCAGGAGAGGTGCTTGCCCGCCTGAGAGCTGAAAAATTAAATCCTCAAATCGATATCTGACTTGGTGGTGTATCTGATGCCTTTATTCGCGCCAGGGAGGAAAACCTGATTGCTGCCTACCAGTCTTCCAATCTTAAGAATGTTAAACCGATTTTTCGTAATGAGGAAGGCAATTGGACGGGAGTTTCGGTTGTTGTCGTCGGTTTTCTGGTAAACCTGGAACGACTGAAAAAAAAGGATTAAAGGTTCCCGATTCCTGGGCTGATCTTGCTGATCCATTTTTTCGGGTACTGGAACCGCAAAGTGAAAAGCAGACATCCGCATTTTCCATCAACCGATGTATTTCATCCAATAACTCCGGGACTTTTTGTATCTCATCGATAACGACATGTTTGATGGAAGGATTTGCCTGAATAATCTCCCTTAGTTCATTCGGGGCCTGCATAAATCTTCGATACTGGTCTGATTTCAGCAAATCGATCCAGTAAGAGTCCTTAAATAAAGACTTGAGCAAGGTCGTTTTTCCGGTTTGACGAGGTCCCCAAAGCAAAAAGGTTTCATCTTTCTCTTCTTCCAGATTTAGCTTTCGTTTGAACATAATGTCTAAAATGTCATGATAATTTGAAGTTCAATATCAAATATACCCACTTACTAATTCTCTGTAAAAGAAAATGCAAGTCTGGCAGCAGACCTAACTCCACCATCACTATTTTTCTAGCCGCATCAACTAGAGGACACCTGACGAAGTACATGCCCCCTAATTAATGCCAGACCTTTCTTGATATGCATTGCGAGGTTGGGATGATATCAAAAGTTGATGGTGGATTTGGGAGAATGTCCCCAAAACATCAGGTGTGAATAGCCATCACTACACCGGGATGCCTTGAATAGAACAGAATTAGCGAAAAGTCGCTTACTGAAAGGTGAGAGTTTGAAGTATGAGGAAAACCAATTTCTGGAGTTTCGCATTGTATCAGCTGTCAATCGTAGCTTGAAGAGGAGCAGAAAACCGTCTCGCTATTCAATCGAAGCGGCAGCATAGACAGTCAACTCAAATAAGATTGTCGATTACATCTTTCTTTCTTCGACTTAAAATGCGACTCGTACTCCGATATCAGCGCTTGTTCCAGATCCATTAATGGTTCCGGAATTGTCACCATCTTTATAGTCGAAACTGGCGGAAACAGTATGAATTCCGAACCTCAAACCGAAAGTTTCGCCGCCCCAATCAATAAACAATCCACCGGAAGAAGTATTTGTCGACGCTTCAATATCCAGATCTTCAGTTTTGTTTTTATAGGTGACATTCCCCGGCCCGTAACCTGCGTAAACTCCAGCTTGTAGATCACTTCCAGGTCCCATAAAAATCCAGATAACAGATAAATGAGCATTGTACATCAAAAGCTCAGTATCCTCATTCGAAGATTCGTTTTTATAGAATTTATGGGTTTTAATAGCTAATCCCCAAGATTCTGACGGATACCATTCCAGAAACTCAGTTCCATAGAGTAAGCCGTCTATATCATTAAAATCCTCATCCTCAAAATTAAAATCACCCAAGCTGAATCCAAGCACAAAAGTGTTTTCGGCTTTCGCAGATATCGGGGTTGAAATGGCCATGAGAAGACATGTTAAAACCAAAACTGCTTTTATTAATAAAAATCGACCTGCCATTGAGACTCCTGTTTATTACGTTTTGAAGACTTGGATGCTCTTTCTTATCTATTCAGGAAATGCAAAAGGTATGCATTCAAGAAGTTAAAATCCGGAGTTAAATGGTTGCGCATTATCACGGACAGGTGTGGAACGCAGCGGAATTTGCTAGATCAATGGGCACTGCAGAAAACACAGCCCGCCGATACCTCGACATCCTGGCCGGTGCCTATATGGTTAGAGTGCTTCCCCCCTGGTATCAGAATTTAAAAAAACGACAGGTCAAATCGCCAAAAATTTATGTGAGGGACAGTGGGGTATTTCACAGTCTACAACAGATTTCAGGCCTGTCAGAATTGCAGGGACACCCCAAAATTGGTGCGCCATGGGAAGGGTTCGCATTAGAACATGTTATTGAAACATTCCAAACAAGAGATTTTTACTTCTGGGCAACTCATGCCGGAACAGAGCTTGATCTCCTTATAATCTCCGGGGGCAAGCGTTATGGCTTTGAGTTTAAATATGCTGACGCGCCCGGGCCAACCCGCTCAATGAGTACTGCAATTAAAGATCTGGAGCTTGAACACCTCTGGGTTGTATACCCCGGTGATCAAAGATATGCTTTAAACGAAAAAATCACAGTGATTCCCTTTGAGGAGATTTCTCGTTTAAAAGTATGATACTCCGCCATAAAGTAGAAAACGGGACAAATTGCACCAACTTCCCATTTCAAACCACATAACCTCAATACCTGCCCTTTGAAAGCTATGTATTCTTGTCTGCTAGGCAAACACAGCTTCGGACGAAATGATATCGAAAAAAAAATCAGATTATCTGATGGTTTTTGTATACATAGTCAATAATGTCCCCAGTAATTCTACACGTGATAGAGCCGAGTGATCACAATGGGATGCGGGGAAAGTTGAAAACAGGGCTTCTTCTCGTTGACAGAATAGGTAATTTCCCTCAAACAAGAAGAAGTATTTTTCGGATGAGCCATCGGTTCGATTGAGGGGCCGTATAAAACTAAATGGTTGTATCTGCTGGGTCTGCTCAATCCAAACCAGGCAAAACATATTACAGGAAAAAAGAATGGCCAATACCCAACGTCCGCTAGACAACATCAGCAAATGGGTCTTTTCCTCCAGCGGAATCGGAAGAGATGCAGCTTATACCTTGATAAGTCTTTTTCTGCTGGTCTACATCCAGTTTACGGTTACACTTTCTGTGGCGCAGTTTAGTGCACTGAGCGTTATTATCGTTCTTTGCAGGGTCTGGGATGCTGTCAATGATCCTATGATGGGCACCATTATTGAAAATACAAAAAGTAAATACGGGAAGTTCAAGCCGTGGATTATTATCGGGGCATTTACCAATTCTTTCATTATTGTTGCTTTGTTTTGGTTTCGTCCTGAAGGTTGGGCGTTTGTAGCCTTTTTCGGAGTTGCCTATCTCTTGTGGGGAATGACCTTTACGATAAATGATATTTCCTGGTGGTCCATGATTCCGGCTTTGACTTCGGATGCTAAAACCCGTGACCAGCTGATGACCCTGGTTTCTTTTTTCGCTAATGCCGGAGCATTTGTTGTTGCTGGTCTAGTTCCCGTTTTTACGACCGGGAACGCCGTGGAGGCTTATCGGGTTACCGGTCTGTTAGTAGCACTGGGATTCGTGCTCTGCCAGTGCGCAGTACTTCTGTTTGTGTCTGAAAACCGGGATACAGCACCAAATAAGGAAAAAATGCGATTTTCCGACATGTTCAGAATTTTATCCAAAAACAAACAGCTGCTTTGGTCGGTCATGTCGGTTTTTCTCCTCTATCTTCTGGGGGCGATCATCAACTCGTTGGGAATGACATTTTTCTATTTTGAATTTGGTTATGATGGTGCAGCCATGTCCACTTTCATTATCTTTTATGCTATCGGCTCACTGCTTGGGACTATAGTATATCCTTTTCTAACGAGAAAGTTCAATCGTGCCCAGCTTCTTCGAGGTGCCATTTACATGATGACACTGGGATACCTGATCATGTTCCTGACCGGTTATCTTCCCTTTATTCCGCATTCCATCTGGAGTTTTTCCGCAGGCGGTCTGGTTATCTTTACGGCACAAGCGGTAATGTACCTCATCATACTGGTACAGCTGACCAATACAATTGAGTATGAACAATATTTAACCGGAAACCGGAATGAAGCGATTCTGTTTTCACTTCGCCCGCTAACCGCAAAAGCGTCGGGTGCAGTTCAACAGGGTCTTGTTTCACTGATTCTGATAGTCAGCGGTATTTACAGCCTTTCCAACAGAATAGCAACGCTGGAACAACAAAATGTCGGAGTGAATGTGGACATCTCCGGAGCAGCCAATGTCATTATCGATCAGGCAACGCCTGCCATGCTGTTGATGCTGCGAGCAGGGATTACACTGGTGCCCATGGTGCTGGCTTGGATTACCTATCTGCTGATCAAGAAGAAATATTTTATCAATGAAGAAACTTACGAAGTGATACTGAAGGAACTCAAGATGCGAGAGGATGACCCGCATCACTTCGATACGTCAGCTATCTATAAAGTAGCGGGGGGGCTGAAAAATTAAACAGTTCCGATGGTATTGGAAACAGACGATGATTGACCATCGTTAATCGGATTAAGATAAGAGATGATCGCCTGGTTTCAATAATCGACTGCTTTGGGGATAGCGCGCAGCATGCAGGGGGGGGGAGAATTTTAAATCCCTCCCCTGCGACTCGTTCAGTCAAAACTAGCGGCCTTTAAACCATTTCTGCTACATTACCCCGCCAGTTCCATATACTGATCAAAATCGATATACTTGTCTTCTACCAATCTGACATCAATCTCAATGACACGGTTGGCCACGGTATTGATAAATTCACGGTCGTGAGAGGTGAAGAGCAGGGTTCCGGGAAACCTGGTTAATCCCTCATTCACAGAGATAATACTCTCCAGATCAAGGTGATCGGTTGGTCCGTCCATCAATAGAACATTGGCGCCCGACAGCATCATTTTGGACAGCATACATCGGACTTTTTCTCCTCCTGATAACACATTGGTCTTTTTAAATACCTCTTCGCCGGAAAAAAGCATTCGTCCCAGAAACCCTCGTACAAAGGAGGGATCTTTATCCTCCGAATACTGAGTTAGCCAGTTTAACAGGTCATACCTGTCATTATCGAAATAGGAGGAATTGTCTTTTGGGAAATAGGCCGAAGAGGTTGTCACCCCCCACTCGTATGTCCCTGCATCCGGCGCCATCTCGCCTGATAGAATTTGGAGTAGAGCGGTTTTTGCGATATCGTTATCTCCCATAAAAATCACCTTATCTCCTTTTTTTAAGGAGAAGCTGATATTATCAAGCAGCAAGACACCATCAATGCTTTTGGTCAGTCCCTTCACCGTCAGCAGGTTTTTGCCGGCTTCTCTTTTTGGTTCAAAACAAACATACGGGTACTTTCGATTTGAAGGGGGTAAGTTGTCCAATTCCAGCTTTTCAAGTTGCTTTTGCCTGGAGGTGGCTTGTCTTGCTTTTGAAGCGTTAGCACTGAAACGGGCGATAAAATTTTTCAATTCATTGGCCTTTTCCTCATTTTTCTTATTGGAATCGGACCGCAGTCTAAGGGCCAACTCACTGGATTTCTTCCAGAAATCATAGTTGCCCGGGTAAATGGTTATCTGTCCGTAATCCACATCGGCGGTATGGGTGCAAACCTTATTTAGAAAGTGTCTGTCATGGGAGACAACGATCACGGTATTTTCGAATTGCAGGAGAAAATTCTCCAGCCATTGAATCGCTTTGAGATCCAGATGGTTAGTAGGTTCATCCAGAAGCAGAATATCGGGTTGACCGAACAGGGCTTGAGCAAGCAGCACTTTAACCTTATCAGTGGCATTTAACTCTTTCACCGATTTGTCATGTTCGGTTGCTTCGATTCCCAAGCCGGTCAGGATAATCCCGGCATCTGATTCGGCTTCCCAGCCGTTCATTTCCGCAAAGGTCGTTTCCAACTCTGCAGCCCGAACACCATCTTCATCAGAAAAATCCGGCTTTGCATAAATGGTATCTTTTTCGTCCATTATCCTTACCAGCTCTTCATTTCCCATTAGAACAGCTTTTAGAATAGTATACTCATCATACGCAAAGTGGTTCTGTTCTAGAATGGAAAGTCTCTTTCCCTTTGTGATATTTACTGTTCCGCTTTGGGCTTCAATTTCACCGGAAAGGATTCTGATGAAAGTCGATTTTCCTGAACCATTGGCACCGATCAAACCGTAGCAGTTTCCCTGGGTAAACTTAATGGTTACATCTTCGAAGAGTTTTTTCTTCCCATAGTTTAAGGTAATTTTGGATGTGCTGATCATTATGTTCTCTTTCCTTCAATTTAATGTTTTTAGTTAGGCTTTATCTTGTGTTGATGGGGACATTGTTTGGTGCTTTAACCGGATAATCCTGGATTCTTTCCAGTTTATTTGTACAATCCGGATTTAAAAGGTAATTTACTCTATTAATTCGAACGGATCGACTACTTCACCTTTTTTAATATGTTTCAGACGGAGCTTTATATTCAGCTCCTTCTCAAAGCGTCGAATCAGGTGATTCTCTTTTGTTGACAGGATTGAGACTGCCATTCCTTTTACTCCCGCACGCGCTGTTCGGCCGACCCGGTGACGGTAATTGCCTGCGGCTGAGGGAACATCCATATTGATAATATGCGTTACAGCTTTAATGTCGAGTCCTCTGGAGGCAATATCGGACGCGATCAGTAATTGTGCGGTACCATTCTTGAAATCCTGCAGGGCTTGTTTACGCTCTTGCTTTTTTCGGTAGCTGTGGATGTCAACGGCTTTGAATCCGTGATACCGCAGTTCCTCACTCATCACCTCTGCGTTTTCGAATTCATGAACAAAAACAATGGCTCGTTCCGGCTTTAAGGCATGAAGCACTTTCCTTAAAAACTTTGGTTTGTCCCGCGGATCCAAAATCTGAAAATAGATATGTTCAATATCATTGGTAATCACATCGGTATCGGTGACGGTGATTTTATCCGCCTGTGGTGATAAAACATTGATTACTTCCAGGGCACTGGATGAAAGAGTGGCGGAAAAGAACAGCAACTGCCTCTCCTTCAGAGTACTGTTAATAACACTCCGGACATCCGCAAGGCTGTCACCGGTGAGCAAGGCATCCGCTTCATCAACAACGATAGTTTTAATAGTGTGTGATTTGATTTTTTTCTGTTTTATCAGGTCGGCGATTCGTCCCGGAGAACCGATGACAATCTGTGGTTTCTTTTTCAGTTTTTCTATCTGCCGTTTGATGCTGACATTTCCGATGGCAAGCATCGATTTGATTGCCAGACCGGAGTTTTGGGATAAACGGACAGCCTGCTCGTGAATCTGTATGGCGAGTTCATGAGTCGGAACCAGGACAATAACCTGATTGTTAATTATCGATAAGTCCACCTTCTGAAAAAGTGGCAGCAGAAAGGCCAGTGTTTTTCCAGTTCCGGTTTCCGATTGTGCTGCAATGTCGTTGCCGGCTAGAATTGCAGGAATAACCTTCTCCTGAATACTTGTCGGAATCTCAAGCAACTCAGCCTTCAGGGCATCTACCCACGGCGTGTCCAGCTTTAATTCTGAAAAATTCATAGTTTTATACTTCTTGTTTAACGTCTTTCGTCTACAGATATTGTGTAAGTATAACAGGCAATCAAAGGTCTCAGGGTGGTGAGCGCCTATTTTTAGGTGTTGGTCGTGTCAGTCACCAAAACCTGATTTGGAAGGTGATAATGACAGATCACGCCTTTTTACACCACAATCAAGTAAACATTAACGTCTAGTTCATTTCTCTTTAGACTTCTTCGGGCTGTCTTTAAACCGCTGCCGAGTGACGGCTTTTGCCTGTTTTTTGGTGAGCTCCAGGCTGACGCGCAGCGGGCGATTTTTGAATTCACTCTGATCAAGATTTTGAATGGCTGCAGCCGCCTCTTCCGGGCTAGACATTTCAACAAAGGCAAAACCTTTTTTCGGTCGCATACGAATGTTTTGGATAGTGCCGTATGCTGAAAACAGCGCTTTGATGTCGTCTTCCGTTGTTTCAAAATTCAGATTGCCAATAAACAGTTTTTGTTTTTCCATTGGGTTCCTTTAAAATAATTTTGGTAGCCGGGTAGAAAATTTTCAGGCTTTATTTTGAGACGGTTTTTTTCCCGTTTAGAAAAGAATCACTATAAAAATAGTGTTGTCCACACTTTTTACACTCCCAACGGTAACTCTCTGCACTTCTTCCGTCTGTTACATTAATTCTTAACAGATCACATTGACCCCCCGAAGCGCACTTCAACTTAGGTTTTTTATAACCAAAGAAATGATCTAACAAGCTCATAATAGTAGTAGTATAATGTTAACGTACATTTGTTATAATTTCCATACGTCAGGATTGTGAGAACAGAACTTTGTTCAAACCTGATGTGCAATCCTCCAATATCCAGCTTTTCCCAAACACCCTTACTATTTTTTTGGGATTGGGAAACGCTTCAACCTTTAAACCCAGTATAATTGGGAATTGTTGTGAATTGAAATTGGAATGACTCTAAGGCTGGAAACTCTGGAAAGTGTCTGATATTACATGGTATCCCTGCCAGGACTCAATCCTGGTGCCGAGGATTAGAAAACCGAGATCGTTCTTATATACTATTTTATTATTGGGTTCCTGTAAACAGGGATAAGTTGATTGTGTAGGGCAAATGTATGAAATTGGATTGAACGCAATTTCAGAGGCTTGAAATCAGACGCACTCTTCTGTTATCCTCAACGCAGTGAGGGATCTCCCTGTGAAACAAGCATTGGTGCATGAATCGACAAATTTTTATACTTCGGCTACATTACCTTTCATTTAATTTAACAGAAACGAAGAGATGTGCCAGCGTCATACGTGGTGAAACCGTTTTCTTCAAAATGTTTGTCAAAAGCAAAAGCACAGTCGATCTGGAGTACCTCCATGATTTCAAAACTGAGATAGTCCACAAGGCTGATTTCTCTGTCATTCTGTGCCAAAAGACGCTGCACGGCTTTTGTATACCAAATGGAATCGACCCATATGATTTCCAGCAAGGGAAGAATCTTTAAGTTAAAATCATTAACCGGTTCCAATCCAATACGTCTCTGTAAAAGCGCTGTTGTCTCAACAAGAACAAAGGAGCTGGTGACCAGTTGGATATTATTTTCAGCAAAATATTGAAAGTTTTGCTTGGCTCTAATGTGCATAAAGTCATTATTCACCAGCAGCGCAAAAAGCCCTGAAGTGTCAGCAAAAATGTTCATGATCCGAAAGCCTCCTCAAGATAGCGGTCATGTTCCACAGCCGTATCCGGTTGCTCTGTTGTATATTTGCCAACTAAAGACATGGCCTGTCGGTACTGTGCACCGCGATTCGGCTTGCCTGTAAGCAGAAATCGATCAATCGCCTCGCGGATCAGGGCTGCTACAGATTTATTGTTGGAAAGAGAAAGTTCCCTCAACATTCGTGCCTGATCCTCAGTTAGCTGAATTTGTGTGCGAACCATAGTATTCTCCTGATAGCCATGTTATCACTTTTGATGTTATGATTACACTTATCAATTTTATTGTCAATCAAAGCTCACAGAAATAGGATGATGACCAATGAAGTGGTCAAATCTTGTTTTATGATCAAATCCCAACTTTAGCCGGTCTTTACTTAATTTTGGTCCATGGTTGTACCCACTATTTGCTTTGCTCTGATTTTAAGCTTATATTTACCGATTTCAACAGCCTGGAAAGCATGTTCTTTAATTGCTGATAACTCTCAAAAAAACCAAACTGATGCAACGTTTTCTAATTGTTTTACCTGTATTCCTTATGATCCTGGCAACATCTCTCCCGATTGTAGCTGGAGAGAATCCGCTTCCTGAAAAGTCGGTTTTTTACAAAGGCAACTGGAATATCGATTTTGGAATACCGCTCTATTACCAGTTTACAACAGCTGCCGATGGTGAAAGTTTGAAAACCAACCGATTTCCGGCAGGTATATTGGTTTATTTGAGGTCACCATATAATATCGGGACAGGTCTGGAATATTATGAAATACCGCTGGAAATCATGGAAAACCGGTCAGGAACAAGGAGCAAGGTTTCCAGAACCATGCTTGATCTTTACTATGAGCTCGCATTTTCCTATTTCACTGTCGCTCTTGGGGGCGGGGTAGGGGAAACAGTAATTAAAGGAGATTATGAAAATCTCTTCAACACAACCCCGTCCTCCCAGGTATATCTTAAGATCGGTGGATCAATACCCGATCTGATCCGGATTTATCTTAGCCTGCACCGGGTTTTTGCCCAGGTGGAATTTAGAGATTATAACTACCTCCTGGAAACAGGGGGATTAATGGCTAGTCTCGGATTTGGAGTTGAGTTTTGATTTTACTTTTTGCGTAATTAATTCTAAATTGAATGTTTAAGTACAAAAAACTCAACGAATTAAAAACAGATTGAAGATTAATGCCATGCGCTGGAACGAACGATTGTATATCAGGGATCTGCCTGACAAAATAGGGGAAACGCATACACTCCACGGTTGGATTCAATTCACTCGCAAGTCCGGGAAGATCAGGTTTTTGGGTCTCAGGGACGGATCAAGTATTATGCAGGGAGTATTGGTGGAGGGAGAGACTGAAGAGGAAGCTTTCAATCTCTTTAAGGAGTTGCGTCAGGAAACAAGTGTTGAAGTTACCGGTGTTGTGCAAGAGAGCACACAATCTCAGTACAAAGTGGAGCTTCTGGTTAAAACCATCAAAATCCTGGGAAAATCGGAACAGTACCCCATTACGCCCAAAGAGCACGGCATTGATTTTTTACTATCCAATCGGCATCTCTGGCTGCGTTCGAAAAAACAGGTTGCCCTCTTTCAGGTTCGCAGCACAGTCATTCAGGCAATCCGCGACTTTCTGTTTCAATACCGATTTGTTCAGATGGATTCTCCTATTCTGACCTGCAGTGTCGGTGAAGATCCTTCCGGATTATTTGGTGTTGAATATTTTGATATGGGAACGGCCTATCTGGCACAGACCGGACAACTTTATCTGGAAGCAAGCATCGCTGCTCACGGCAATGTTTTCTGTTTTGGCCCCACTTTCAGGGCTGAAAAATCCAAAACCCGTCGGCATTTGACTGAATTCTGGATGATGGAAGCAGAAATGGCTTTCTTTGACAGCAATGATAATATGGATTTTCAGGAAGACCTGATCCAGTTTATCATCAAACGTGTTTTAGAAACATGTGACTGGTATCTACAGCAGTTGGAACGAGATCCTGAAATCCTTAAACAGGCTTTGGCTCCGTTTAAGCGATACAGTTATTCGGAAGCTGTGGAGCTGCTTCAGTCCAAGGATTCTAAAATTAAATGGGGAGAAGATCTGGGAGCTGCAGAGGAAACGCTACTGACGGATGGCAGTTATCTGCCGGCATTCGTACATGACTATCCCAAAGAGGTTAAGGCTTTTTACATGAAAGAGAACCCGGAAGACCCGCGAACAGTCAGATGTGACGACATGCTGGCTCCGGAGGGGTACGGGGAGATCATTGGAGGCAGCCAAAGAGAGGACTCATATGAGAAGCTTCTCAACCGTATCAAAGAGGAGAAACTTCCTGTTGAAAGTTACGATTGGTACCTGGATTTACGAAAATATGGAACAGTGGTTCATTCGGGATTCGGACTTGGGTTGGAACGACTGGTTGGGTGGATTTGCGGAATCCCTCATGTCAGGGAAACCATACCTTTTCCGCGTTTAATGGAACGGCTGACACCATAAGGGAAACATGAAAATATGGGGAATCGCAGACACACACCTGGCAGCTCACCGAGTCGATACCATGGGTATCCACGGATCGATTTGGAGCAATCACAGGGGGCAAATCATTGAAAACTGGCATTCGACGATTAATGAGGAGGACACCGTTTTAATCGGGGGGGATGTAACCTGGGCTACCAGTTTTCAATATGCCATGATCGATATAAACATGCTGGATCGGCTCCCCGGAAAAAACAAATTCATCGTCAAAGGCAATCATGACATCTGGTGGAAGAAATATCCGGAGGTAAAAAAGATGATGCCAAAGACAATGAACCCTCTTGCCGGAACAGCTATCAAAGAAGGTAGACATGTTATCTGCGGAACAATGGGCTGGTTGTCTCCGAACGATCCCTGCTTTGACGGTCTGGATATGAACGCTTATAAAAAAGAGCTTAACCTCTTGGAGGACGCTTTAAAAGCGGCCGTTAAATTAAAGCCAAAGGACGGTTTGCACCTGTTGATGCATTTCCCTCCCTTTACCACTAAGGGGTGTGAAACCCCATTTTTTGACCTTATCACCAAGTATCCGGTTACTACCTGTACATTCGGACATTTTCACATTGAAGAGGAGTGGGATTGCCTTCCCCAGGGAAATATTAACGGGGTTGAATTCCGGTTGATCTCGACCGATTTCCTCTGCCACAAACCCTACTTAATCTGGGACGCGTAAGACATCAAGAGATTTTTAAACCAAGTGGATTCTTCTCAAATTGCTCCCTGTACAAACCTTTCTCAAACAAGTAGTCATAAACCAACCGGATTGTTAAAAATTTTCTGCCATCAAATGGGGGTCAATATTGGAATTTTGGCTATTTTTAACGGAAGGGCGGTTTTACATGGCCGCCTTCGAGTTGATTCTGGCGGAGATGTAACCCCGCCCTACCATAATCCCTGCTCTTGGCAAGATTTGTTTAAGTACGCGCTCATGTGTCACAAGAAGTCAATGTCGGAATTTTGGCTATTTTGATGGCGGGAGAATTTAAGAAAGAGTCTTTTTTCATAGTCGAAGGAACTAAAGAGAAAACTATAAACCTGGTGAACCGATGAGGTTGTTCACCACCCTGCAAAGCCGTTTTGGAAAGTGAATTCCTGTAATTATGCCCATGAAACTTGAAACCAGCAATCTTGTTAAGATCTATAACAAACGTACCGTTGTTAAAAACGTTTCTTTCCAGATTTCCCAGGGAGAAGTGGTGGGATTGTTGGGGGCAAACGGAGCCGGTAAAACCACCAGTTTTTATATGGTTGTCGGTATTATCAGGCCCAACTCCGGTCACATTACCATCGATAAAAAAGACATTACCTCTCTCCCCATGTATAAACGAGCCCGATGCGGCATTGGCTATCTGCCTCAGGAAGCCTCTGTTTTCAGAAAAATGACTGTTGAGGAGAACCTGTATGCTGTTCTCCAGACTCTGAAGTTGTCTAAAAAAGAGCAGACCAGACGAGTGGACAACCTGCTTGAGGATTTGAGAATTCAGCACATCCGAAAAAACAAGGGTTTCTCGCTATCCGGAGGTGAAAGAAGGCGAGTAGAAATTGCCCGCGCTCTGGCTACGGAACCTCATTTTATGCTGCTGGACGAACCGTTTGCGGGAGTTGACCCCATTGCTGTCATCGATATCCAGGAAGTGATCAACGAACTGGCGGCCAGAAATATCGGTATCCTGATTACAGATCACAATGTTCGCGAAACGCTGGGGATAACCGACCGGGCTTACATCATGAATGACGGTGAAATTCTGGTTGATGGAACCCCCGAATATATCGTAAATAATGAGTTAGCAAAAAAAGTATATTTGGGCGAAAATTTTACCCTGTAACCTTTCTGTTAGATCCTGTCATGCGTCTATTACGTCTGGAGGCTTCCGGCTTCAAATCATTTTGTGATAAGGTCTCCATAAATTTTGTGCAAAACGGCATCTCCATTGTGGTGGGACCAAACGGCTGCGGTAAGAGCAATATCGTTGATGCCATCCGCTGGGCATTGGGCGAACAAAGTGCCAAGCATCTCCGCGGTACTGCCATGGAAGATTTTATTTTCAACGGCAGCAGCGTCAGACAACCTGTTAGCATGGCACAGGTGACTCTGGTTTTCTCCAATGAAGAGCATGATACCCTCTCCAAGTATTCCGAATTCACTGAAATTTCAGTCAGTCGTCGACTTTATCGCAATGGTGAAAGTCAGTATCTCATCAACAAAACTCCCTGCCGATTGACCGACGTTCGTGAACTTTTTATGGATACCGGAATTGGAGGAAAAGGATATTCCATCATTGAGCAGGGTAAAATCGATCAGATTATTACCAGCAGAGCGGAAGACCGACGGTTTATCATTGATGAGGCGGCTGGCATTGTTAAATTTAAAACAAAGCGAAAAGAAGCGGAAAGAAAGTTTGCAGCCTCCAAACAAAACCTGATGAGGGTTGAAGATGTTTTAGCAGAATTGATACGGCAGGAGGAGACTCTTGTGGTTCAGGTGGAGAAAGCGGAAGATTATCTTGCTGCAAAATCCAGACTGGAAAGGCTGCAAAACTGTATCGCCGCCACCCGCTGGTATCAGTTAAATGAGCAGGCAATTCGGAACGACAACAATCGAGTAACTAATGAACAGCAACAGCAGGATCTAAAAACTTCGCTCTCAGGCATAGAAGCCAATGAAGCGACTCTTTCCCTGGAGATCGAACGAAAAACCAGGGAGCTGGATGATTTCAGAAAAACGATTCAGGATCTCAAAGAGCAAGTCATAAAATCCGAAGGCAAACTGCAGTCGAATAAAATAACCCTGGAAAACCTGGATGAATGGGAAAGCAAGAACGCTGAAGAGATTGAGCTACTGGATAAGCAGATCAAAACCATTGAGTTTCAGCTGGAAACCTATCATACGGAAAGCAAATCCCTGGAGAAGGAGATAGCGGAAAAGTCACAATTGCTGGAAACACTCAGGGAGAAAGAGGAGACAAGTGACAGTGACCTCTCCAATCAAAAGCTACGATTAAAAAATCTTCAGAGAAATGAAGTTGATATCATAACCGCTGTTGCCGGAGAACAGAATCAGCTTTCACAATTGCAGGAGCGCTCCGGTGAGACATCGGATAAATCACTGCAACTGCTGCAACAGTTGGAAACAATTGAGTTGAAAGAAAAAGAGGTTCAAGCCCAATCCAAACAGCTCTCCACAAAACTGGAAGAGAAGCAGGAGGAGCGGGAACAATGCCTGGAGACCATACAATCATTTACCGATCAAAAGGAGGAAAAAGAGGAGATTCTGAACGAACTCAACCGTAAAATCAAGTCCGTAAACCAGGATATCAGTCAAATGGAGAATCGCCTGCAGTCACTGGAAGAACTGGTTTTAAGCCACGAAGAGTACGATGTGGCCACCAAAAAGGTCTTCGATTACATGGAGAAAAACAGATCCTCTGCGGAGAAACTGGGCTTTCTGGGATCATTGGCGGAACTGATAGATATCCCGGAAGACATAGATAACCGCTCCCTGGCTTTCCTCAATCGCTATTTTAACCTGCTTGTCTTTTCTTCAGTCGATCAATTGGAAGCCATTATTAAACTGGCAAAAAAAGAGAATTTTGAACAGGTGCAGCTTTCTTTTCTGGATCTGCTGCCTTCAAAAAAGACGGGCAAAGACAAAACGGGTGCATCACTGGTCTGTAAACCCGAATTAAACCTAACCATCCCCTTTATCGAATCATTTAAAAGCATCGATCTACCCATCTACCAGTTATCAAAGGACAAGCTTGAAAAGGCGGAGGGATTGATCGATCCTGAGGCTTCCATCATGACCGTCGGCAAGATTTTTCTGGTGGGGCATCCCGGAAAATCCAATCTGGCGGAATCATTTATGAAAAGAAGAAATGAGATCTCGGCCTTAAAGGGGAAACTTGAGAAGATATCTTCAGAACAGGAATCCCTGGAATCAATCCTGGATCAGGAAACCGAAATTCAGGAGGAGATCGTCCGGTCTCTGAACTCAGCTCAAAAGAAAAAGGCGGAACTGGATCTGGAGATTGTTGCGTTGGAGAAGGAGTCTGATAGTAAAACTATTGAAACACAGCGGCTCGCTAATGAAAAAAAGGGACTTCGTAACGAAATCGATCACATCGATCAATCATCCAGACAATTTATTGAAAAAATAGAGAAACTAAAAAAATCAATTCAGGATAATCAACAGAAACTGGATACCATCCAAAAAGTCTGCGGCGATCTGCAGGCTCAAATCGAGCAAACCGAGCAAACCAGGGAAAAAACAACCCAAGATTTGCATCAGTTAAGGGTTTCACTGGCAAGTTTGAATGAGAAACTGCAGAGTAACCACACCAATATTGAACGACTAACGAAAGATGTCAGCGAACGGAAAAGTCGAAAAGAGGAGATCGACGTTCGATCGGGTGATACCATAGAAAAACGCCGCTCCATTTTGTCTTCTCTATCAAACATTGAAGCTGAACTTCCCAAGCTTTTGGAGAGTGTCGGCGAACAGGAAAAAATGGAAAAAGATCTCGGCAATCACATTGAGGTTAATCGCACCAGGCAGATGGAGCTGAAAGAGGAGATTAAAACAACCGTCCAGAATCTTGAAGCCTTAAAAGACAAGAATCACAAGCTGGAGGTCAAGTTAGCCCAGTTAAAGCAGGAAGCGAAGAATATAGAAGATAATCTGTTTCTTGAGAGCAGTCTAAAACCTGAAGATCTTTTACGAACTTTTGATGCAAACCAGTTCAATATCGATAAGGAATCGGAAGTCATTGCCGGATTAAAGAAAAAAATCGGAGGAATGGATGATATCAATCTGGCTGCCAAAAGTGAATATGACACGCTTAAGGAACGACTGGATTTCCTGAGTACCCAGTCAAATGATTTAAAGCAGAGTATTGAAGCATTGGAAAACTCCATCAATAAAATAAACCAGGAATCAAGAAAACGATTCCGAACTGCCTTCAAACTGATCAATGAGCAGTTCAGCATACTATTCCCGCAACTGTTTGGAGGAGGAGAAGCCTACCTGAGATTAACAGATGAATCGGACCTTTTGGAATCCGGAGTGGAAATCATTGCTCAGCCTCCCGGTAAAAAGCTGCAAAACATGACCCTGCTCAGCGGTGGTGAGAAAGCCTTAACCGCCATTTCACTGATCTTTGCCGTTTTCATGATCAAGCCGAGCCCCTTCTGCCTGCTTGATGAGGTCGATGCTCCTCTGGATGATGCCAATAATGTCAGGTTTAATAAACATGTCCAGGCAATGACTGCGAATTCGCAGTTTATCATCATTACCCACAATAAAAAAACCATGGAAATTGGTGACAGCCTGTTTGGGATTACCATGGAGGAACCGGGGATTTCAAAAGTCGTATCCGTTGATTTTGCTAATTTTGACGCAGACTCTCTCCAGAAAGCCGGTTAAAAATATCGTCCATGAGTATTTACATAGCCGTTTATTTTGAAGCACAATAACCTTTCATTGATGCACACCCTCAAACCAACCCGGTTACGTTTCCATGAATAAAACAAATCCATTTTCCGGTGCGGTCTGTCTTTATCCGGAAAAGTATTTTCAAATTAGGGCTCACGGAACAATAGTACATGCCCCCCCATTTGAAAAATGCTTTTCTGGCGCAGTCCTATGCTGCCAGTACATAATTCGAGCAATGAACCTTTAAGGAACAAACTCATGCAAAAGATTGCTGTTATTGAAATGTCCTGTTTATTCCCGGGTGCAAAAACACCCCGGGAGTTTATTGAGAATCTTAACAACCGGATAGATTCAACCTCAAATCACAGCAGCAGGCAAATGGGAGTAGACCCCCAACTTTACTACCATGAAAAAAAGGGGTTAGCGGATAAATATTACAGTCAAAGAGGCGGCTACATTACGGATTTTACGTTTGATCCCTCCGGTTACCTGATCGAAGAGGATTTTTTAAATCAACTCGATGATCTCTATAAATGGTCATTGTACGTAGCGAAAGAAGCCCTGGTCAATGGTGGTTATTACAATCAGCCGACACTTCAAAACTGCGGATTGATTCTTGGCAATCTTTCCTTTCCCACCAAAACCTCCAACAAACTGTTTTTGCCTATTTATCACCGGGCTATTGAAACCGGGGTGAAAGAGTTGCTTGACCTGGAAGATTTTAAGCTTATCGGAGAGAACCATACTGATGAAGCCAATTATATCAACAGCCGTATTTCCGGTTATCCTGCGGCTTTGATCTCCGAAGCGCTAGGATTATCAGGGCCCTATTTTGCCTTGGATGCTGCCTGTGCCTCTTCTCTTTTCGCCGTAAAACTGGCCTGTGATTACCTGGAGACAGGAAAAGCCGACATCATGCTTGCCGGAGCGGTCAGCGCCGGAGATCCCTTTTTTATTAACCAGGGATTTTCGACTTTCACCGCCTATTCACAAAACGATATCAGCTGTCCATTGGACAAACACTCGGAAGGTTTGATTTCAGGTGAGGGTGCAGGAATGTTCCTGCTGAAGCGTTTCGAAGACGCCCAAAGAGACAATGATCAAATCTTCGCAGTGATCTCAGGCATTGGTCTTTCAAATGATGGCAGGGGCAGATCGGTCTTGAGTCCTAATGTGAAAGGCCAGTTGCTAGCTTATCAACGGGCTTATGAGTCAACCGACATCAAACCTGAACAGGTTAACTATGTTGAATGCCATGCCACCGGAACCATGATAGGCGATGTGTCAGAGATTGAATCACTGGGAACTTTTTTTTCTAAGTACAATTCCGATCCCTATATCGGTTCCGTGAAAGCTAATTTTGGGCACCTGCTGAGTTGTGCCGGAATGGCCAGCATGATAAAAGTTATCCTGAGCATGGGGCAATCTGAAATCCCGGCAACCATCAATATTAAGACACCTATTGTCTCTTCGGGCAAAGTGGTGTCGTCCGGACTGCCCTGGACAAACCTGCAGCAACCAAAAATCGCAGCTGTTAATGCGTTTGGCTTTGGCGGAACCAATGCCCATCTTATTTTTGAACCCAATTCGGCTGAACAGAAAACTGGCGTGTTATCATCCGGAAGGAATCAAAAACAGTGTGACATGACCATCATTGGAATGGATGCCAGTTTCGGAGCCTGCAAAACGTTGGGTGAATTTGAACAAAGTATTTATAAAGGAGAGCAACTCTTTACCGATCTCCCCCAAAAACGATGGAAAGGCCTGGAAAACCATGATTCAATCCTGAAAGCCTATGGTTTCGAAAGAGGGCAAGCCCCTCAGGGAGCTTATATTGAGGCGTTTGAATTTGATGCGCTTCATTTTAAGATCCCCCCCAAGGAAGTTGAAGCGATGATCCCTCAGCAATTGCTAATGCTTAAAGTAGCGGATAAAGCCCTCCAGGATGCTCAAATCAGAGAAGGAGAAAACGTGGGGGTGATAATTGCCATGGAATCCGATAAATCCTTGCATCAATTCAGAGGTCGCATTGACCTGGACTGGATGCTGGAGAAGGCTTTACAAACCAACCCTTTGCCGCTTACCAGCTCCCAACTTGCGACCCTGAAAAAAATATTAAAGGATGCCATCAGGAAACCGGTACAGGTCAACGAATTCACAAGCTTTATCGGTAACATCATGGCCAGCCGGATTGCAGCGCTCTGGGATTTTTCAGGTCCGGCCTTCACCCTGTCAGCAGAGGAAAATTCCGTATACAAGGCACTGGAAGTTGCCCAGATGATGCTAGGTAACAATGAGGTCGATGCCATCGTCGTCGGTGCCGTTGATCTTGCAGGCAATTTTGAGGATGTCCTGGTCAGAAACAGACTGATGGCTTCTGTTAGCTCAGGCAAATATACCATGGGTTTGGAATCTGGCGCTGAAGGCTGGATGGTTGGGGAAGGAGCCGGAGCAATTGTTTTGAAACGATCAGATCGAGCCCAAAAGGATCAAAACCGGGGTTATGCCGTTATCAACGCGGTTAGTCTGAACAATGGCGGTGATGAAAACGCCTTGGTTCTCAATTGCGGTAAAGCACTTACAGAGGCTGGAATAGCGGCATCCGATGTCGAGTATTTGGAACTGTCAGGAACAGTCGGTAATGAAGAAGAGGAGATAAGGGGATTGATAGAGTCTTACCAGCAGGCTCCCAGATTAAGCTGTGCCATGGGAAGTGTCTCTGCCAATATTGGTCATACTTTTGTCGCTTCCGGAATTGCCAGTATAATTAAAACGGCACTTTGCCTACACGGACAATACATTCCGGCGGTACCGGGCTGGCAGTCCCCTAAGTCGGGTGCCTGGGGAAACAGCGCTTTTTATGTGGCAACCGATTCCAAAAGTTGGATAGTGAAAGAAGGGATTAAAAGAACCGCCGCCGTAAACGGAACAGATGCAGATGGCACAGTAGCCCACGTTATCATGTCCGAAAACCCGATTCCACAGAGAAAAGAGAACACATACCGGACACAAACCACCCCTTTTATTTTTCCCCTTGCTTCGGGTGATAATACAGGTCTCAAATCTCAACTGGAGTTTTTGGCGGAGGTTATTAAAAAATCGGAAAATCTCTATCTTTCGGCTTGTGAAAACTATATCCGATTTTCCCAAATCGATGAAAAAAAGAGGATCATTTCTATTTTAGGAAATGACAAAAACCAATTGGCAGGAGAAATTTCATCAGCCTTGACATTCCTGAACTCGGACCGATCTACCGATAAAGGCTGGCAATCTTCCCTGGGAAGTTATTTTACGCCAAAACCATTGTACAAAGCCGGTTCAGTCTCTTTTGTCTACCCCGGAGCTTTTAACTCGTATCTGGGAATGGGTAGGGACCTTCTTCGATCTTTTCCTGAACTGTCCGGTCTTTTGCCCACCTACACCTCCCATGTGGAAGCAGTTTTCCATGATCCGCTTGTTTTCCCAAGATCCATGAGTTCGCTGAGTGCATCAGAGATCGATCTGTTTCAGGAAAAGCTGGAAAGCGAGGTTATTCCAAACTTTGAAGCCGGTATAAATTTTGCCATTTTACATACAGCCCTATTAAGAGGCGCCTTTGGAATTCAACCGGATTCAGCTTTCGGATATAGCATGGGTGAAGTCTCCATGGCATTTTCATTGGGTCTTTGGCAGAACACCGACAAAATACATACAGTATTGAACTCGGAGCCCCTGTTCCTGGAAAGACTGGCTGGTGCTATGAAAACAGCCCGGGAGGCTTGGAATCTCCCTTTGGACCAAACCGGGGAGAATCAGGATTCTCCCTGGGAAGCTTTTATCATCACCCACGATATCGAAGCCGTCAAACAAGCGGTTCAAAAGGAAGATCGGGTTTTTCTATTATTGATCAATTCCCCCGGGGAAATTGTTTTGGGCGGGGAGAAAAAAGCCTGTCAGAAATTTATTCAGTCAAATAATATAGCAGTAACGCCAGCCGGATTGTTTGATATTATTCACTGTGAACTTGTGAAGAAAGAGTATGAAAGCATCTATCAGATGTTTCATTCACCGGTTGTTCAAGAATCATCAATAAAATTTTATACCGCTGCCAACTACAAGCAGATAGAACTATCCAGTCACACCCTGGCTGATAATATCGCTCAATTATACTGCCAGACCCTGGATTTTCCAAGGCTGGTAAACCAGGTGTACGAGGACGGGGCCAGAATATTTATCGAGATCGGTCCTAAAAATACGTGTACAAACTGGATAGAAAAGATTTTGGATGAAAAGGAGCACCTGACAGTTTTAATGGACAGCAAATCTGAAAACGGGTATTCCTCTCTGTTAAAAGCAATGGCCAGACTGATCTGCCACGGTACACCGGTGGATTTGTCGGCCCTATATCCCCGAACTGCTACGGAAATTGTTCAAAAAGATCACCGCGGTAGATCGATCAAGATTGGCGGAAACTCGATTTCGGATTCTATTTTGCTTCATGCGGACACAGAGGTGTTCCGCTTCCTGGAAGTCGAACAGCAACAAAATGATGTAATCCTGAAAGGGGTTGGAGAAAAAGAAACATTGGCCAAGCCAACTTTGCAGGAAAACCGACTTCCCGACTTGGCAGATGATCTCTCTCAACAAACCCAATCCGAAGTTGACCAGTACAGAAGTCAGTTCAGTCGCAGCCATGGTGCTTTTCTGGAGGCCAGAAAGGCTTCCCTTAACCATCTGAGAGAGATGATCAAGCTGCAGATTCTTCTGTCATCAGATCAACCTGCAGCACCTGTTTCCCCGGAGGAAAAAACGCCTTTCAAAGGAGATCCCTATTTTTATCCTGAAGTCAGAAAACCGGTTTTTTCAAAGGAAATAATATGGGACGAAAACGATCTCCTTGAGTTCGCCGGTGGAAAAATAGCCAGGGTATTCGGAGAGGAATACGCCATTATAGATGGTTATCAATATCGGGTCAGACTGCCTTTACCTCCTTACCTTCTGGTCAACCGTGTTACCAAAATCGATGCTGCCTGTGGAGAATACAAGCCTTCATCACTGGTCACCGAATATGATATTCCGAAGAACGCCTGGTACAGCATCGACGGTCAGATCCCCTGGGCTATTGCCAGCGAAGCCGGTCAGTGCGACCTGTTATTGATCAGTTTCCTGGGGATTGATTTTCGGAGTAAAGGAGAGCGGTATTATCGGTTAACCGATTATACCATGACTTTTTTTGATCACCTGCCTAAAGAGGGAGACACACTCAGATACGAGATAAAAATCGAATCCTTTCTGAAGTTTGGGGAAGCCCTGTTTTTTAATTTCGGTTATGACTGCTTTGTTAAGGATAAGCTGGTCTATAAAATGACCGGAGGTCGGGCAGGATTTACTTCAGATAAAGAACTGGCTCAGGGAAAGGGCATTGTGTTTTCAAAAACCGAAGAGCAGCAGCGGCTGAATGTCACCAGAAAATCGTTTACTCCCCTGTTACCGTGTTTAAAGGCCCGATTCTCCAGACAGGATCTTCTCAATATATCCCAAGGGCGGATTGCCGATTGTTTTGGCCCCCGGTACGATCAACAGGGAGCTAATCCCTCTCTTAGATTTGCTTCCGAAGAGATATTGATGATCGACCGCATTGTTTCCATCGATAGACAGGGAGGCCCCTGGGGACTGGGAGAGATCGTGGCGGAAAAGGATCTTGCCCCGGATCATTGGTATTTCCCCTGCCATTTCAAAGATGATAATGTTCTGGCCGGAACCCTGGTAACGGAAGGCTGTGTTCAATTGTTGGGATTCTATATGCTGTACCTGGGATTGCAAATCAACACCAAGGATGCAAGGTTCCAGCCCATTCAAAACCGATCTTATGCAATCCGGGCCAGGGGACAGATTGTACCGACTGATACACGGTACAGTTATAAAATGGAGATCATCGATATCGGAACAACTCCCCGACCTTATGCCAGAGCCAATTTCTATATCATCATGAACGACAGGATTCTGGTGGATTTTCGGGATCTTGGCATCGAGATGGTGGAAAAATCAAGTGATGATCCCTCTCTGAATCGTTCTCCGGCAAAGATTACCAGTCCGATAAAAAAGCCTCTATATGATTACAGCACCCTTGAAGAATTTGCCACCGGTTCCCTCGAAAAGGTATTCGGTCCGGAATTCAAAATCTATGACAACAAACGGGGGCCCAGGATTCCCAATAGTGATCTGTTATTGGTCAGCCGCATCCTGGAACTTAAGGGCGAGCGATTCAATTTTAAGGAGATCTCTGAAATAACCACCGAATATGATGTCCCTGCTGACGCCTGGTTTTTTGAGCAAAATTCGGTTCCCATTGTACCCTATTCGATTATTATGGAGATCGCGCTGCAGCCCAGCGCTTTTTTAAGTGGCTACATGGGAACGACTTTGCTTTATCCGGATGCAGAGATGTGTTATCGCAACCTCAGTTCTGACGCTGAATTAGTCATTGTTCCCGATCTCCGTGGAAAAACCATCGTTAATAAAACCAGGATGCTGAATGTGTCTAAAGCTGCAGAAACGGTGGTGATGAACTTTGAATATGATCTCAGTTGCGATGATTTTACCTTCTATAAAGGGATTACCCAATTTGGATATTTTACTCCTCAGGCCCTGGACATGCAGAAAGGACTTGATCGTGGAGCAAAGATCCCCCCCTGGTTCACCAAAGAGAACCTTTTGCTGGATTCTGCCCGAAAGATAAACCTGCATTCTCCGGAAGCCCGAAATCGCTATTATCAAGCTTTGCCCACTCAACCCCGTTATCGGCTCGCTGGTGGCCAGCTTGAGTTTCTGGATGAAGCCTACATTTTTGAAAACCGGGGAAAATATGGAAAGGGTTATGTTTTTGCAACAAAAACCGTTGATCCAACGGACTGGTTTTACCCCTGTCATTTTTTTAAAGACCCTGTTATGCCAGGATCACTTGGAGTTGAAGCCATTCTTCAGACCATGAGACTATTTGTACTTCAACAGGACTTGGGTAAGACCCTGGTATCACCCTACTTTACACATTATCCCGGAATCACCAAGTGGATTTACAGGGGACAGATAACACCGGATAATGAAGTGATGGATCTTGAGGTTCACATCAAACAGATCGACCAACAGCCTGGTCAGGTTACGATAATCGCTGATGCCAATCTCTGGAAAAACAAACTTCGCATCTACCAGATTACTGACGCCGCAATTATGTTGAAAGGAGACAGATGATGACAGCTTTACCCAACACCCTGACCTGTTCTGAGACAATCAGACCCAATCTGGCATGGAGCGGGAAAGAAGAAACAATCGAATATGAGGAATCTTCAATCAGGGACAGGCTACTGGCACTAGAACAGCCCTGCTTTATCATAAAAACAAAAAAGGGAATCGGAGTAAGCGGTGAGGGCACAATTCAGGGTGAGTTCTCAGACAAAAGCGATCATCGATTATTGTGTTTCATCCCGGCTCTGACAGCAAAAAACCTGGGTGATGAAGGATTTAAAAATTCTTATAAAACACCTTATGCCTATTATACGGGTTCCATGGCCCATGGGATCTCTTCGGTGGATATGGTTATGTCCCTGGGAAAACAGGGTTTTCTCTCCTCCTTTGGAGCCGGTGGTGTCATCCCTGCTAAACTGGAAGAGGCGATCAATCAGATCCAGGGAGAGTTGCCGGAAGGACCATACGCCTTTAATCTGATCCATAATCCCTTTTTTGAAGCGCTGGAACGTAATTCCGTGGAAACCTATTTGAAGTATGGCATTACCACAGTGGAAGCGTCCGCCTATATGGATCTGACCCCTTATGTGGTCTTATACCGGGTGGCAGGGTTAAGCGAAGCACCGGATGGAAGTGTTCTTAAGAAAAACAGAATTATAGCAAAAATATCAAGGAGAGAAGTCGCCACTAAATTCATGGAGCCGCCCCCGGAGAAGATCCTGGCAAAGCTGCTGGAGCAGAAACTGATCACTCAGGAGCAAGCCAACATGGCAAAACAGGTGCCCATGGCTGATGATGTAACAGTTGAAGCTGACTCAGGAGGTCATACCGACAACCGCCCCCTGGTATCGATATTACCTTCCATGATTGCCCTGCGCAACGAGATTCAATCCAGATACAATTATGATCAACCCATACGTATTGGTGCCGCCGGAGGAATCGCGACTCCTGAGTCCGCACTGGCGGCTTTTATGATGGGTGCTTCTTATGTGGTAACCGGTTCCGTGAACCAGGCGTGTATCGAAGCGGGAACATCCCCGGCAGTTCAAAACCTGCTGGCGCAAACACAGATGGCCGATGTTGTCATGGCACCGGCGTTTGATATGTTTGAGATGGGGGGCAGACTTCAGGTTTTAAAAAGGGGAACTCTGTTTGCCATGAGGGCTCAAAAGCTGGCTGATTTTTATCACAACTACCGCTCAATTGAGGAGATCCCGGTAGCGGAAAAAGAGAAACTTGAAAAGCAGGTCTTCCGCAAGAGCCTGGAGGAGATCTGGCAGGGTACAGTCGAGTTTTTTAACCAAAGAGACCCGGAACAGATCGAAAAAGCCAATAAGAATCCAAGGAAAAAGATGGCCCTGGTATTCCGTTGGTACCTGGGCCTGGCATCCCACTGGGCTAACTCGGGTGAAAAAGGCAGGGAGATGGATTACCAGATCTGGTGTGGACCCTCAATGGGAGCTTTCAACGATTGGGTTCGCGGGTCTTATTTAGAGGAGGTTGGTAACAGGAAAGTGGTCGATGTGGCGAAAAACATTCTCGATGGGGCTGCATACCTTTATCGTATTCAACAACTAAAAATGCGAAATATCCACCTTCCCGTTTTTTTCAGCCAATATACGCCACGGCCGATTAAATCGATATCCATGTAAGGGAGCCGTATATATCTGCAAATCGAGGAAAACGCGATCTGATCCCTCTTCCTCGATTTGCTATAAAATAGAGACCACAAAAAGCAACACCATGCAATTACAGGGTTTGATCAACCTGGGGCAGATCCAGATAAATCCCCTTTCTTCTCTGCCGAATAACCCGCCTGATATTGTCTATTATGACAGGAACATGACAGGCAAATTCCGCTTCAAATTCAAGAACATCAATATCTTCCAATGCTGTTACTGTGTGTAAACGAGTATCATTCTGAGTGATATTCTGCAAAAAGAACTCACACTCACCAACCAAATCGGGTCCTGTAAACCTCTTTTCCTTTTCCCCAATTTTTATAACAACAGGTCCGTTGGCAATGAAGAGTCGTTTATCATGCTCTCCAATTTTAATTAAGGCGTCTCCCTTAAGTACCCTTTTTTGATGGCTGTTTCTGGCAATTCTATTCAAAACCGTGGTGGACAAATCCTGCGAAAAATCACTGGCTGATTGGAGTATCAGCCGTCTTTCAAACATCTCTTTGAAATATCCGTCATAATTGACATTCAATGCATTCATCGCCTCAATAAATAGGCTCGCGGGGATACGGAGGAATCGGAGCCGATTGAGGGTTTTAACCGAAGCCATTCGAGGTTGCCGGGCAAGAACACCAATATCACCCATTACCTCTCCGTCCCCGACACCTGAACGTGCTATTACTTCTCCCTGGCTGTCATAGGACAAAAACTCCGCTCTTCCTCTGACAATGATGTAGACGCTGTCCGAAATATCCCCTTGTTCAATCATGAAGGTTCCGATATTCGGATTTACCTGGGTGGGAGTGTTCGCAAAAACATAGGCATAGTAGCGCATGGTCTTGTATTGATTATCATCTATCTCATCACCAAGAATGCTTTTAAAATAATCCAGGATAAGGTTGAAGGCTTGAAAGAAATAGGGAATCACGGGATCTAAACCAACACCAAAGTTTTTTACGCTGCCATCCGGCATCCTGATGGTTTTATCCAGATCGCCTACCCTGACAAAACGTCCCTCCTTTTCATAATCCTTGCTTAGCAGACTTTTTGTGACATGAGTAAAAACACGATTAGACCGTTCTGTTTTCGCTTTTTTCAAATCCTGCCACTGGCCATGCACCGTAAATGGCAGGGAATTTTCTGTTGCACATCCGGCATCGTACTTGATCAGGTCGTACGTTTGCTTGCGTATCACATTGTCGAGATGCTCCAGATGAGCTTCGGGCATCCACCCATCCTTAACCATCTTTTTCATTCGTTTAAAGGCCACTATATCCAAGAAGTGCCCATATCGATACTGATCCCCTTCAAGTTGAAAATCAAAGGAGTAAACCGTTGTGGGAACACTGTGGCAACTCAGATGTCCGGTAATTTTGATCCCTTCCAGGTTATAAGTCTCTGTTTGGTATGGGTTCTCCTTCAAAAATGGCAGAATCGTCCAAGAAAAACAGTTTTCTACCTGCTTCTCCGGAATATCCACCAGAGTGGAGATTTTCCTGACGACAGAAAATTTGACCGGCTCGGTGGTAATTATATGGCAGGGACTGTTCCGTCTGAACAGTTCCACCATGGCACCAATATGATCGTCATGGTTATGGGTAACCAGGATATGATGAATTGATTGTTTCGATAAACCGTTATGGTTAATAATATCCGTCATGTTGGATGGATAATCGATCATGATCGGTTCATACTTGTGGATGACGGTGGTATGAGCACAGCTGTTATAAGGGTCCATGCCGTCGAATTCCCCCGTGTGCCAGATACCGAAATTGGTGATGGGGAATTTTAGATGTTTATATTCCACCGGAGCTCTGAAGCGCTCAGTTACCTCCAGCGATACATCTATATCAATTGAATCACTTTGATAGATGATACGATACCGGTTATAGTCAAGGCGCCCAATATAAACACCATCTCCGATATCGCTGTAGTCGCTTTCGCCTTTTGGCTTTGGATCCAGATGGATCGAGTTGACGAAGGAGTGACTGTCTTTTATCTCATTCCCGACAGAAAGGCCAAGGATCTCCTTTCTCAAGGCATCCCGTGTTCCTTCCGGGATGTCCATATCATCCAGCTCTTCCAACCGATCTACACCGTAGTTACCATACTTGATCATCATCAGGGCTTTTTGAACATCCGGTTCCAAACCGATCAGGGTTGGATACTGTCCGGCATAAAAAGCGGGCAGCAGTTTGCCTTCTGATTCAACCAGGCAGAGATAAAGCGCATAAAGGATTGGAAACTCAACCAACACCCAGCAGATCGAATCGTCCTGAATCTTGGAGTCAACCAACACAAACGAATTAACCGCATTTCTTCCGTAGTAGCCGACTTGCTGTAAACGTTTCACCACATCAGGCGGTTGACCGAAACTGATCCTCCGGTCTTTTTCAGTTATTTCAACCACAAAAACACCGGGGTCCAATTTGTTAACAACTATCTTACCTTTTGGACTTACGGACTGCAGCCTTCGTTTCATCTTTGATCTCTCTCCAAAAGCTCTATATGCGATGGTAAACGCTCTAGCCAAGGCTAAAGTACCCATCTTTTTGTGCCGGATAATATGGTTACTAATATACTGAAATAGCGGCTACAAATCAATCATTACAGGGAATTTGAAATTATTTAAGGTTTTTTCGAAACAAGCTAAGCATAATTCAAGCCTAAATCAGCAAATGGAGAGAGTTTCCGCCATATTGATTTTTGAAGGAAATCGGATTGGTACGTATGATTGACAGGCAACTTTGAATATAAAAAGGGATGAATTAATTCCGAGAGGTGCAACCCATTCCTGCAAGACAGCTAATCAGGCAGAAATGGGTCAGAGTTGACAGGGGAGAGTATCAGTGAGCCTATTCGATAGCCAGGGAATTTTCAACAGCAATGGGAAGCTGCTCTGCAGTTCTTTCTATCACCAGCATCTTCTTCCAACTTCCATTTCTAAATCGTAGGAAGAAAATCAATCCCAGGGAAGCAATATATACCGATGCAATTCCCCAAGCCACGAAAAGATGCCATTTAAAGACCACAATGGCAAAATAGCTGGGAATCACCAACAATCCCCATGATGCAATCATAATTGCCTTCATTACGAATTTTGTATCGCCGGCGCCTTTAATCGCCGAAGAGAAGATAATGAGAAATGCATCGAACAGGGAATAAAAGGCGACGAACCGTAACAAAATAATACCATAGTCTAAAATCTGCGCAAAAGCCTTGGCATCACCCACGGCACCAAAGGGTTGCAGAAAAACCTTCGGAAAAACCAGATAACAAACAGATATGAGAGACATGTAAATAAAGGACAAATGAGCTGCAGACCATGTTGCATACTCAGCTGCCTCAGCCTTGTTATCTCCCAGATTCTGTCCGACTAAAACAGATACTGCTATTCCCAATCCAATCATTGGCATAAACGCCAAATTGTTAATATTAAATGCAATATTGGTCGCTGCCAATTCTATTTTTCCGTATCTACCCACTAACATCAGGAAGAGGGTGAAGCCCAGCATATCAATAAAAAATTGGAATCCGGCGGGAAACCCGTATCTGATAAGCCTTTGAAAAAGCTCTTTGTCGAACGGCATCCCCTTGATGATCCCATATTTCTCACGATAGGACTTTTGGAATATCATTATAAAAAACAGAATCATGCCAAACGCAATAGCCAATACCGTTGCGATGGCGGCGCCCTTGATCCCTAATTCCGGGAATCCGAAATTGCCGAAAATCAGCAGATAATCCAAAATGATATTAATAACGGTCACAACCGCATTTACCCACATTACCGTCCAGGTTGATCCCAAACCGCTGAAAAAACCGGAAAGTGCAGAAGAGACTACCGGGAAAAAGCCCCCCAGGCATAATATTGTAAAATACTGACTCTCCAGCTCCATTACTTCCGGCGAATGACCCGCAAGTTTAAAAATCGGATCGGACAGAGGGATAAAAATCAACATCACCACAATCACTATCAAGGAAAAATAAATTCCCTGCCAAACAGCTTTCCCGATTTTTTCGTATTGCTTCGAACCGTAATACTGAGCGACAAAGGCGCTAACATAAGACGCTGTTCCAATAAAAAGACTCAATATTGTAAAATTTAAAATCCCGGCTGGCATTGCAGCTGCGATTGCTTCCGGTGAGTACCATGTCAGAAATATCCGATCCACAAAATGCTGTATGGACATAGCAGCTGTACTTAAAATCAAAGGTATGGCAATTGTTAACACTTCCCGATACCCGCTTTTCCCATGCCAGCGGGCAATTACTCGATTTAACATCTCATTCACCTGAATATAACTCTGTCTGCCCGAGAAACGAGCAAGACCCAAATTCCCTTTTAGAAAATATATAAAACCAAAAATTAACTGTGAGTTAAATTTTGGTTTCTGACAAGTTTTTTTTGCATCCAATTATGTTTTACCAAAATCAGTTTTGACTGTGGATTAATCACCAAATATGGACTCACATGAAAAGTTGAGAAATAGGCAATATATCAGGAGATTATCATTCAACACGATCAATATCTTAAATGAGCAATATTGCTAATGACATCCCGTAAAAAACCGATCTGATCTTTTAATTAATCTCTAACAAAAGGATATTAACACCAATTACATTTGCTATGTGATAACAGATCAATATCAAGAAAAATATTTGAGGATCAGCCTGGAGATTCTCCATTACCAATATTATATCAATTCCCCATGTATTTTACGGTTGCAGAACAGTGTGCCATCTGCTTACAATTGCGCCAAACAGATAATGATTACAACGACTGGGTGACTAAGGCCGCAGAGAACTTCTATTGAAGGGTCTATGGCACATAATACTCATATTTTGATATGAATATTTTCAGTTGATGCCCGTTTTCTTGGGATATTCCAACAATGCCGACCAGTTAGGAGCTTGATTCGTTTCCAAAGGTACCCCTTGATATCCACGAATCAAAATGTTTCTTCCAAGGTTTGATTACATACCTGAATAGTCGAAGTTTGCAGACACAGGGATGTGACCGATATATTATCATTTTTTAAATTGATCTATAATTATGGCAGTTGTCTTGGTAAAATTTGCCCCTGTACCAAGAAGCAGGTATTGAAAAGTCCCCGTTATTCCGAGTTTTAGTTTTAATCCGGGAAACGCATTCCCGATTTTCAGAGATCTAAATTTGGCATACTATTCGGGTAGCACGAGCGAATTAGTTTATCTCACAGTTAGACAAAAAATAGTCATAAAAGAACTGAACTATGCTAGCTTCATACGAAAATGGTACGGGTGACTTTGACAACTTCATGGTTTTCTCCGATAAATTTAAGCCTGAACAACCTTTAAAAGACGAAAATATGTGGGAAGTACTGATTGTCGATGACGAACAGGATGTTCACAAAATGACCAAGATGGTCTTAAGAAATTATTCTTTTTTGGGGCAGAAAATAAATTTCCACAGCGCCTATTCGGCGCGAGAGGCAAAAGAGTTCCTAAGAAGCCATCAAAATATTGCGCTCGTCCTGTTGGATGTTGTTATGGAAGAAAGAAACGCCGGTCTAAAACTGGTTGAGTTCATACGACAGGACTTGGAAAACGAATCGATCAGGATTATAATTCGGACCGGGCAACCGGGAGAAGCGCCCGAAGAAACCGTTATCCGTGACTACATTATCAATGATTATATAGAAAAGGGCGATATCACCACTCGTCGACTTTACACAACCATCACGACGTCATTAAGGGGTTATAGAAACCTGATTGCGCTTCAGGACAGTATATATGAGCTGGAGCGGTTGTCATCCAGCCTGAGAACAGCCTATACTCGTCTGGAAGCCCTGGATAAAGAAAAAGCAAAAATTATCCAGTTTCTCTATCATGAATTGCTAACCCCCTTGAACCATGTGGGCGCTTCCCAGGTATTCGATGTATCGGAGCTTTCCGAACAGAATCGGGCAATACTGGAAATGGTCAAAAAAGGATTCAACCGCCTGAATGCTCTAATCAAAGCCTTTCTCGATTACTTTGAGTTTATGGGCAGTAACTTGAATCTGAAACCGGAACCGATAATCATTGAAGATCACATTTCCCGTATTATAGAAGATTTAAAACCTAACGCCGACCGCAAAAAACTTATCATGGATTCAGATCTATCCCAGCAGGTATCCATTACAGCAGATCCCAACCTTTTTGATGTCGTGCTGCAAATTATTGTGGACAATGCCATCAATCATTCCGAAGAGAAGGGCAGAATATTGATCAAAACTCAAACAACCGCGGAGGGAGCTGTGCAACTTCTGATAGAAGACAATGGAACCGGGATTCCTAAGAAAAACCTGGAGAGAGTTTTTCAAGCCTATGACCTTGAGAATTATTACAGACGTGAAGGAGGATTTGGTCTTAATCTATCAAAATCCAGATATATTATTGAATCCCATGGTGGCAAATTATGGGCAGAGAGTGATGGCTTGGATAAAGGAGCCAGGTTTATCATCGAGTTGTAAGTTGGATTACCAAAATCAGATCTATAATTTTCCCGCATTAAGACAGATAACGTGAGAACCATTCAGTCTTTTGGTGTCATATCTATATGAACAGGAATTGTTGCTTAATTTACTGCACGGTTTTAAGCTTCTTTCTGGCTTTTCCTACCTCTTCATTGGCCAAACCGCTAAAGGTTCAAATCAAGTTGTTGGAGCCATGGGGTTATTACTCTTCCATTAATCAAAACAGCAAAGAATTCACCGGAATCTGGATCGATATTATTAAATTATATGCAAAAAAAACGGGAATAGAATTCCAAATCAGCCTCGCCCCACAAGCAAGAGTCATTCAAAATCTGGAAAGCGGAAAAACGGATATGAGCTTTCTGGCAAAATCCGAAGAGGAGAATCCGAATCTTGTTTATGTCGCACACATGTTCTCAATCGCCACCATTATCGTTTCTCTCAATGAAAAAAAGATAGAAACCTATGACGATCTGTACCGTACAAGAATCGGTATCGTCCGCGGATCGAAGAATGATCCGATGTTTGATGCAGATGGAGCCCTGTTTAAGCAGGCTTATAGAGACCAGAAGATCATTGTCAATATGCTCTTTCAGAAACGTTTGGATGCTATCGTGGGAGACAGTATCTCCATTCCTTATCTTTTGAACAAACAGGAGCCGGATTATAAATCCTATAATACATTTACCTTAAGAAAAGTACCTGTATGGATACAACTGTCCAAAATTGCATCCTCATTAGATCAGACCGGATTACTTATCAAAGCCAATGAAGAATTGAAAAGTAGCGGTGAATATGCCCGAATTATTAAAAAATATGCAGATTATACTTTGGACTAAGCGTGTCGGATATTCCCGAGAATGCCTCTTTTTTCATCTTAGAGAAGCTTTATTCAACCTGTATCCCAGGCTGTAAAGGGTGGTAAGAAGAAGACTTCATCCACCACTCTTCTTCCAACCGGAAAAACACCGATCAATACTCTTGATTTTTCCCTCAACTTCAGCTATTCCAGAAGGACTTTCACACCTGTATTAGCCGATAAACCGGGAATTCCCCGGTATCTCGAATGCAAACAGTCTAATTGCGATAAGCGTTGAAATAACAATTATTTGCGCAATTAAAGAGGATATGATGAAAAAAGAGTTACTGATAACTGCCTTGGTTGTGATTTTTAGTTTTGGTGGTGCTTCTGCGCAGGATGCAAAGGAGAAACATACCGCACAGCAGATTTACGATTTTTTTGCCCAGTATAGTCCAAATGACGTGGTTGAGTATGCAGCGGAAGCGGTCAAATATTTTGGAAAAATTGCTCCCAATTCCGTCACTCTTTCAGTAAAAGAGGAAGAGCAGGTCATGGGAAAGGCATTGAAGGAATTCAATGAAAAGCCACGCAAATATCAGTGGTCACATCTTCCCTTTACGCCATCAATCGTCGTCCAAAGATGTGATGAAGGGCGAGTGGTTGCTCACCCAATACCCGATTTTTTCCCAATTATGAGTCAAAAAGGTTTTATAAAAAAATACAAGGATGTCAAAGGAAGAAAGATTGGGGTTATCCTTTGTCAGGAAACCAATGAAAAGGGAGCATGGGCTTTACAACATCAATGGTGGCCTTTGACTGATGAACCTCTGGATATGGGATTCTTTATGATCAGAATTCCAGGTACTCCTTATGAAATCCAATCCTTTTATCCAACCCAAAAATATAGCGAAGCCCAGTTGAAAAAATTAATATTTGATGAATAATGAATTTGATAAAACCTGAATTGCAGAAGGATTATCCCTTATCATTCGGTCAGCAATCCCTTTGGTTTCTTTATAGTCTGAATCCTCAAGCCGGAGGATATAACGGCAACTATACTTGGAGAATAAACAGCAAAATAGATATTCCTGCCTTAATCTCTGCAATAAGGCTTTTATCAAAAAGACATCCGCTAATGAGAACGTTCTTTGACACGTCAGAGGGCAGATTAATTCACAAGCATTTTGATTCGTCCAAGACAGATTGTCAGAGAATTGATGCATCAACATGGACGAATTCAACGATTCACAGATTTATAGAGAAGGAAACATATAAAGCTTTCAATTTAGAAAAGGAAACGCCATTCAGGTGGTCAATTCTGGCAATTGATAATCAAAATTTCATTTTATCACTAACAACCCATCATATTTCATCTGACCTTTGGTCAGTTATGATTATTTTTAACGAGCTAAAAGAGCTCTATTCAGGAATAATCAATTTCAGAGAATCAACCTTACTCAAAATATCAAAAAGCTATTCAAGATTTGTCAACTGGCAGCAAGACTATATTCAAAGTGAAAGGTCCGTTCATGACTGGAATCATTGGCGTACAACGCTACATCACGAATTACCCATCCTGGATTTTCCCCTGGATCACCCCAAATCTCTTGAAATCTCCTTCAAAACCGACTCGCAGTATTTTGATTTAGACACTGAAACAATACGAAAAATACAAAAAATGTCAATGAAGGAGGGAATAACACCCTTTGTATTGCTTTTTGTTGTCTATCAAGTCTTTTTGTACCGGTACACCGGACAGGAGGACATAATAGTAGGAACCCCCGTTGCGGGAAGAAGTAGAAAGGATTTTGGCGGCGTTATTGGATATTTTGTAAACATGGTTCCAATAAGAGCAAAACCCAAGGCAAACCAAACTCTAAGAGCGTTTCTTAAACAGACTTTGGAAGTAATAAAAAATGCACGGGAACACCAAGACTTCCCTTTTTCTGTAATGGTTGAGCGCCTTCAACCTAGTAGGGAATCCAATAAATCACCGATATTTCAAACCATATTCTCCTGGGAAGACTCAAACAGCTTTGAAAATATACAAGATCCCATTGTTTCCTGTTTATCCAATAATAATGAAATCTGGGACTTGGATGAATTCTCAATGGAGCTACTCCAAAAAAAAGTTGCTACCGAATACGATATTGCTTTACGAGTATCTGCTTACAAAAACAACCTGAGAATCCATTTCGATTACAATCCGGAATTGTTGAAAAAATCAACAATTGACCGGATGATCTCGAATTTTAAACTATTACTGGATTCGGTTCTGGCAAATCCCGAGCTGTCCCTAAACACGCTGCCCATCATTTCCAACTCGGAAAAAGAGATTCTTTTAACCAAATGGTGCGGATCCACGACCGAATATCCCTCGAACGAAAACATTGTAAGTTTGTTTGAAAGGCAGGCTCACCAGGCATGTGAAAAAACCGCGTTGGTCTTCAATTCTATTTCCTCTTCTTACGGAATTCTGAATGGGCAGGCAAATCAGATTGGGCATTATCTGGTCAATCTGATTTCAGGTAGAAAAGAAAAAATTGCTATCTGCCTTGAAAGATCCGCTGACATGATTTCCGGCATTCTAGGAATATTAAAAACGGGAAACCCATATGTTCCAATTGATCCTTCACTGCCTAAAGAACGCATTGGTTATATCATACGGGATACTCAATCAACCATTGTGGTGACCCATTCAAGATTCGCCGAGATTTTTGATGATATGGATATACGGATTTTTTACTTGGATAAGCTAAAGGAGGAGCTGTTTCACTATCCAAGAAAAAACCTGAATATATCAATATCGCCTGATGATCTTACATATGTGATGTATACCTCCGGCTCCACGGGGAGTCCTAAAGGGGTGTGCATTACCCATAGAAATGTGATTCGACTGGTAAGAAATACCAACTATATTAGATTTTCTCCTGAAGATAGAATACTCCAATTTGCACCCTTTTCTTTTGATGCCTCAACCCTAGAACTTTGGGGCAGTTTATTGAATGGAGCTCAACTTTTCATATTTCCACCACTCCTGCCAAGCTTGGATGACTTAGCTGATTTTATTCATTCAAACAAAATAACTATCTTATGGCTAACAGCTGGTCTGTTTAATCAAGTGGTTGAAAACGGTTTGGAGAAATACCAAAATGTGAAGCAACTCCTTGTTGGTGGAGACGTGTTATCTGCTAATCATATCCGATTAGCCCTTCGGGATTTACCAGATACCAGAATAATAAATGGTTACGGACCAACAGAAAATACCACATTTACCTGTTGTTACCATATCAAAGACGAAAGTTGCTTTGGATCCTCCATTCCTATTGGCAAACCGATCTCCAATACTTTTACCTACATCCTGGACAAGCACATGGGCCTGGTTCCCATGGGAGTAACCGGAGAATTGTGTATTGGTGGCGATGGTTTATCAAGAGGGTATCTCAATCTGCCTGAGTTAACTGAAAGAAAGTTCGTCTGTAATCCCTTCACTTCAGATCCCAATGGCAAGCTTTACAGAACAGGCGACCTTGTTCGCTTTCTTGATGATGGAATTATAGAGTTTTTAGGCAGAATAGATGATCAGGTCAAGATAAGAGGCTTTCGAATTGAACTCGGTGAAATTGAAGTATCACTTCAGAGACTTGACCATATAAAAGATGCCGCCGTTGTAGTTCAAACAGGAGAGTCAGGTAACAAGCAACTAATTGCTTATTATCTTGAAGAAAACAACTCAAATGTTAGTGTCGATTCAATAAAACAGGGATTACGAAAAATTTTGCCTAATTACATGATTCCATCGGCTTTTGTAAAAATGGAATCCTTTCCTATTACCCACAATGGGAAACTTGATCGAAAAAGACTTCCCTGTCCGGATATTCAAAAAACACAAAACACCGAGCGATGGGTTGAGGCTGAATCCTCGGTAGAATTGATACTCAGAGAAATATGGTGTTCAGTCTTGCAACTTTCCAGGATAGGAGTTGAAGATAACTTTTTTGATCTGGGCGGGAATTCAATTTTATTATTGCAGGTACACAGTAAGCTTCCTGGCAACATTAAACAAAAGGTAAAAATTGTAGACCTTTTTGAGTATCCGACCATTCACAGTCTGGCAAAATTCGTGTATTCAGAATCCGCACGCAACAGCTCGCCTTCTTTGTTTCAGAACAGATCACAGTATTCTTATCAAGAAGTAAAAATTGCTATCATCGGAATGTCGGGGCGGTTTCCCGGGGCTTCTTCCATAGAAGAGTTGTGGCAAAACCTGGTAAACGGCGTGGAAACGATTACCCATTTTAAGGATGAAGAACTGTTAGCCGCAGGTCTGAGCCGTGATATCATTGACCAGCCCAATTATGTTAAATCAAAGGGTATTCTGAAGAATGCCGATCTGTTTGACTCCCATTTCTTCGGTTTCAGTCCAAAGCAAGCCGATCTTACTGATCCTCAGCATCGGATTTTCCTGGAATGTTCCTGGGAGGCTCTCGAAAATGCAGGTTATGATCCTGCCCGTTACCCGGGAGTAATCGGAGTATTTGGCGGAACAGGCTACAACTCCTATCGTGACGGACTGGTGGAATTCCAAACCGGATTGAACTCCACCGGGGATTTCCCGGTAATGATCGGTAACGAAAAGGATTTTCTCTGTACCCGCGTAGCATATAAACTGAACTTAAAAGGACCTGCAGTCGTGAACCAGTCCGCCTGCTCTACTTCACTGGTTGCCGTCCATTCAGCCTGCCAGGCTCTAAAAAACAATGAATGTGATATGGCCTTGGCAGGTGGTGTCTCCATTATTGGATCAAATCAAGAAGGCTATTTATTTCAAAAAGGAGGCATTCTATCTCCAGACGGACATTGTCGGCCATTTGATGCTCTCAGCCAGGGAACGGTTCCCGGGCAAGGCGTTGGACTGGTTGTCTTAAAACGGCTGGATGACGCACTTGAAGACAGGGACACTATTCACGCTGTTTTAACAGGCTCCGCTGTCAATAATGATGGTTCCTTGAAGGCTGGTTACACGGCTCCCGGTGTTGACGGACAGGTCAAGGTTATTAGGGCGGCACTGGATAACGCTGGGGTTACTCCATCCTCAATCAGTTATATAGAAGCCCACGGAACCGGAACCACACTGGGTGACCCCATCGAAATTCGTGCATTATCCAAAGCTTATGGAGTAGAGACTGAACAAAGACAATTTTGCGCTCTGGGTACAGCAAAATCCAATCTTGGACATTTAGACGTCGCCGCTGGTATCACCGGATTGATTAAAACAGTTCTCTCAATTAAACATAAGCAGTTACCGCCAATTGTTAATTATAAATCCCCAAACCCTGCTATCAATTTTGAAGAGAGCCCCTTTTATCTGACCGATAGACTAATGGACTGGGATCCCGGGGAGAATCCATTGCGTGCCGGTGTCAGCTCGTTTGGAATAGGCGGTACCAATGCGCACGTCATTGTCGAAGAACCTCCGAAGCATGAAGCGAAAGATTGTCCTGAAGGTTGGCAGATTCTTCCCGTATCAGCAAAAACCACAACAGCCCTTAAAAAGGCATGCGATAATCTACTACACTTCCTGGAAAAATCTTCAGCCAGGGATGACTGCCGATTGTCTGATATTGCCTACACGTTACAGACGGGGCGACAGGAATTTCAGCATCGCTGCATTATCACCTGCAAATCAAGGGAAGGCGCTATCCATACCCTCAAAGCGCAGGAACCTGGCAAAATCACATTCTCCAGCACAACAGCTTCCGGTCGACCGGTAGCATTTATGTTTCCCGGACAAGGATCACAATATGTCGACATGGCGAAGGAACTGTATCTGAAAGAGCCGGTGTTTAAAAGGGAGATGGATGCCTGTTTTGATTTTCTACTAAGACAGGAAAATCTGGATATAAAATCCATGGTATTCCCTGCAGAAAAAGAGATAAAACCCGCCAGGCTCGAAATCAATGAAACCCTTTATACCCAACCCATTCTGTTCTCCATTGAGTATGCCCTGGCAAAATTCTGGATAGCCCATGGGGTTAAGCCCCAGTCCATGATCGGGCACAGTATTGGCGAATATACAGCCGCCTGTATCTCCGGAGTATTCTCTTTGGATGATGCATTAATGCTGGTCTGCAAGAGAGGCCGACTTATCCAGTCGTTACCCCAGGGAGACATGTTGTCAGTCAGGACCTCGGAAGAGGAGATTCTACCCTTACTCGATGACAGGTTATCGTTGGCCGCTGTCAATACTCCCAATCGTTGTGTGGTATCAGGAGAAGTTGGAGCAATTGCAGTCCTGAAGAACAGGTTGGAGAACATGAATAGGGATTGCAGCATACTTTACACATCACACGCTTTTCATTCCCACATGCTGGACCCGATGCTCGAAGAGTTTCATGAATACATCTCCGGCTTGACATTTTGTGCGCCACAAATCCCTTATATTTCTAATGTTACGGGGGAGTGGATCAGGAAAGAACAAGCCATGGATCCAGGCTATTGGGTATCCCACCTAAGAGAGACTGTTCGCTTTTCAAAAGGGGTTAAGCAGCTGATGAAGAACCCTGATATTGTTTTTTTGGAAGTTGGTCCTGGCCGGGTCTTAAGAACATTGTCCGCTCAAAACCTGGAGAAAGCCAAAGCACATGTTGTTGTTTCATCTGTTTGCCCACCTTCCTCCAGACATTCAGATCTGGAATATATCTTATCAAGTCTGGGCAGATTGTGGCTGCATGGTGTGAAAATCGACTGGAATAAGTTATCAGGACAAGATAAGCGCTATAAAATCCCTCTCCCCACTTATCCCTTTGAAAGGAGGAGACATTGGCTGGAAGCCAGGGAAAGACCTCGTCCTTCACTTGAGAAAATACCCAGTATTGGAGATTGGTTTTATCTGCCAACCTGGAAACAGTCTTATCACAAGGATCGCTTCAGCGACAAACTGGAATTAACCTACGCCATGCAGTGGTTAATTTTTATAGATCAGAAGGGATTGGGACTGGAAATGGCTGATATCCTGCGTTCACATGATCAGAGAGTAATCGAGGTAGGAATTGGGACTGAATATAGACAGATTGATAGTGAAAAGTTCGAGATCAACCCCAAAAAGAGATCAGATTTTGAACAATTGGTTGAAACATTGGAAGGGCAGGGATTTATGCCTCAAAAAATCATCCACATGTGGAATGTCATTGGGGCTGAATATTGGGGAATGGACTATTTTAATTATCTGCAAACCATAGGACTTTGCAGTATCATTTACCTGCTTCAGGTGTTTGTACAAAAAAAAATCAAACAATTGATGCAATTACAAATAGTCACGGACAATGCCCAGGAGATCCAGGGAAATGAACCTTTATCTCCCGGGAAGTCAACCCTGATTGCATTGGTCAATGGAATTCAACAGGAATATCCCCAAATCTATTGTCAGAATGTTGATGTTGTAATCACTGAAGTGGAATCTAAAGAGAAAACGCATTTGATCTTTAGATTAATCAAAGAGATCAATTCATACAGTCAAGACCAGTTTATCGCTTATCGCAAGGAGAATCGATGGGTTCAGGCTTTTGAAAAAAGATACCTTGAGCCTTTATCTCAAAACGCTATTCAGCTGAAGGAAGGGGGCGTTTACATTATAACAGGAGGGCTGGGAAAAATCGGTTTAATAATAGCGGAGTATCTTGCAAAGAAAGTCCGGGCGAAAATCGCCCTCATCGGAAGGTCTTCATTTCCTTCCCATGGAGAATGGCAGCCATGGCGGGAAAATAACGAGTCTTCAGATGAGATATCCGTCAAGATAGAAAGACTGATGCAACTGGAAAGAATTGGTTCCAGACTACTGGTTCTACAAGCCGATATCTCCGATTTTGAACAAACAAAAGAAGCTGTTGATACCATCGAAAAAACATTTGGCGTCGTCAACGGAATTTTTCATGCTGCCGGGGAAATTGGACAAAATACATTTTCCCGGATTGATAAAATAACCCCCGAGATTCTTGAGAAGCAGTATAAACCCAAGGTACAAGGAGCTTTTGTTCTTGAGCAATTGTTTAAGGAAAAACCGCTTTCATTTGTGATGATGTTCTCATCTCTTTCTACAGTAACGGGAGGAATAGGATATACAGCTTATGCGGCAGCCAATCTTTTTCTGGATTCCTTTGCCCGATTACTGGATCGCTATTCTCCGATCCGCTGGATAACAGTTAACTGGGATGGTTGGAAAACCGAGAATAATCTTGATCTGCATTTTCTGATAACCCCGGAGGAGGGGGAAGAGGTTTTAAATCGAATCCTATCTCAAAGCTTTATCACACAGTTGGTTATATCAACTATTGATCTTTTCGGTCGTTTGAATCAAATCAGATCCAGGCAGATCCGCCCTTCAATAGAAAGAGAGCCGACTACACATACAAGCCCAGCCATCACATCTTTGGAGCAGGAAGAAAAATACGTCGTTCCCAGAAACGATATTGAACATTTAATTACAAAAATATGGGAAGAGTTTCTCGGCATTGAACGCATCAGTATTCATGACGATTTTTTCGAAATTGGCGGAGATTCTCTCATGGCCGTCAGATTGACAGCCAGATTAGAGGAATCTTTTCCCGGCGCCATCAATGAGAAAACCATATTACAGGAATCAACCGTTGCGGACTTGGCACTTGCCATTCAAAACAATCTTGAATCACAAACAAAGGATTCCAAAGAGCAACGACTTTCAGGCTACCAATCATTGGTCCGGATTCAAAAAGGAAACGATTCAAAAAGTCCCCTCTATTTGGTGCATACCGGGCTTGGGTTTGTGTATTACTACATTGATCTGGCAAAAAGTCTTGGTAGGGAACAACCGGTATATGCCTTCCAGGCAAGGGGCATAAAAAAGGGAACAGAGCCTATCACTTCGGTTGAGGATATGGCAGCGTTTTATATAGATGAATTGCTGGATTTTAAACCTTATGGTACTTATGCACTCGGAGGCTCCTCTGCCGGAGGATTCATAGCTTTTGAAATGGCAAAACAACTGCAGGAAAAAGGTCACCAGATATCTCTATTAGCCATGATTGATACACCAGGACCTGTTTCGGAATTACCTCGCCCAATTCGCGACAATGTGGAGATGATCAGTCGTATGTTTGGTGAGAAGCTGAATCTGGATGACTCAGACTCTGAATTACATGATATGCCATTGGATCTATTAATCAGGTTTGTAGTAGACAGGATCAACTCAAACAGCGAATCCAGTGATCTTACCTATGATTTTGTAGAATCCTGTATCCGGGTGGCCAGGGTGTTGGAGAAAGCCATGTTCAATTATCGGCCCATTCCTTACTCAGGAAACATCCTTTTTTTTAAACATTCGGAGCCTTTGGATGAGTTTTCCCATTTTCCGGAGCGGCCATGGATAGAGCTGGCAGAACAGGGTGTTCATGTCATAAAAGCACCGGGGAATCATTACTCCATGAACATGTCCCCCAATGTATCTTTTATTGCCAACCAGATAATGCAGAGAATGGGATAAAAATGATGGAAGAAAATCACTACCGCGATTTTAAATTTAGAGATCGACTTTCCTATAAACAGGCCAGATCAACTGTTTTTATTGCCATCATTCTTGGTATTCTTTTTAGCATTTTGCAGATTTATCTGGATTACAGCGAACATGATGCGACCCTGGATTCAACAATTAATCAGGTGCTCAATATTGTGGAGCAGTCTGCTTCTCAAGCCGCCTACAGCCTGGACAAGGAATTTGCCATCGAAGTGATCAGTGGTTTATTTGAGTATAAACCCATTTTCGAAGCTGCGATTATTGATGATTTGGGAAAAACGCTTGCTGTTATCCAAGGCAGCAAAGATTTGGGAACACTTCGTCTGATTACGGATTACATCTTCGGAGAAACCAGAGAATTCATTATTCCATTAAAAATCCTTCCGCCACCGGTTAGTTTTACTGAAATGGGAAAAGTAATAAAGGTTGGAGAGTTGCGAGTGAAAGTTGATACCTATTCCATCGGCATTACCTTTCTTGAGCGTTCGCTTGTCGTTTTCACCTCAGGAATGTTCCGGAATTTTATTCTCTCTTTTATTTTATTGATCTTCTTTCATTATTTTTTAACCAAACCGTTTCAAAACCTTGAACGATCCTTATTAAAAACAATCCCTGACCACCCGGAACGAATCCGACTAAGAGTCCCCGTCGGACATGCCAAGGATGAATTCTCCCGAGTAGTAACGGCAACCAATAATCTGTTGGTCACAATTCAGCAAAATACCAAGGATAGAATCATTCGGATTGCTGAAGAGGAGAGGATGCAGGGAGAATTAATTGAACGGAAGCGGCGACAAAAAGAGCTTGAGGAGATGAGGGATAAACTGGAAAGAGCTAATCAGGAACTTTCGGCGGCTTTGGAAGACTTGAAAGCTACCCAGGCAAGGCTGATCAATTCCGAGAAAATGGCAGCCCTCGGCGAAGTGACTGCCAGTTTATCGCATGAGATCAATACACCCCTGGGACTGGGAGTAAGCGGGGCTTCTCATCTGCATGATGAATTAGTTGAAATGGAAAAGTCCTACAGGCAGAACCAGGTCATTAAAAAAGATTTTGAAGAATTTCTTGCCGTCGGCCTGGAGATTACCGAGATGATTACATTAAATCTGAGAAAAGGTTATCGACTGATCAGAAGTTTTAAGCAGATCGCCGTAGATCAGGCTTCCGAGACCAAACGTATCTTTAAAGTGAAAGCGTATACCGAACAGATTCTTATGAGCATGGGAAACATCATCACAAAATCCGGACATACGGTGACTATTCATTGTGATGATAATCTGGAAATCGACGGCTACCCCGGTGCTTTCTCCCAGATTGTCAATAATCTGGTGATGAATTCCATTAGTCACGCCTTTGATGATGGGGATACAGGGAATATCACAATGGAATTTGAAGCCAAAAACAATAAGGTGATTTTTATCTATTCCGATGACGGAAAAGGGATCGAACCGAAAAACCTGGATAGAATCTTTGAACCGTTCTTTACAACAAAAGAGGGAAGAGGCGGGACGGGACTAGGTATGCAGGTCATCCTTGACATCGTTACCAAACAATACAAGGGAACCGTCGACTGTAAAAGCGAGGTAGGCAAAGGAGTAACCTTTACCATCATCATTCAAAGGGAATTGCCTTCAAAAGGCAATGAGATCTCTTTTTGATGCTCTTTTAACTCTCCTTAAGTACTCTACTGATTTTATTGTGGTCTTGCGATTTGCTTCCTCTCCTTCAGCATTTCCAGGAATGCATCCGCCCTGGTTTGAAATTGAGCCACGGAGAAGTTGCGCTCATCCATGTGATCCGCATTGATGACCACGGATGGAATTCCCAGCTCCTCTTCAAGTTTGCGTTTGATGTCCATCTGCCCCAGTGTGATGGGAACACAAGATTTGTTCTGATGGAGAATGACCCCGTCAATGGCATAATCGCGACAGGCTTTCAGCACCATCTCCTCTCTTTTTACAATGGAAACGCAGGAAACCAGGGAGTATGACTTTAAAGATTTTAAAGCCAACGCTTCGATGGGATTTTTTGCATCCAATCTTAAAGACCAGGCTGCAGAGTACGTTTCTGCAACTACCACTCCGTTCATTTTCTCGAAATAGTTAAATATCCCCATGTTGTACCATAACGGGATATTATCCCAAAACAATCGAATCTGCTCATCTTCGATTACCCCGCTGCCCATTTTCGCTTTCTGCCTGATCTCATTCAACACCTTTTCCAGAAAATCCACCGCAATCTGAGTTCCCTGCCGGGTCACCATTACAAACATGATTCCCATTTCTGCCGCTGAAAATGGAGTGGGGATGGTCTGACGGTAAGTCATGATCTCATCCCACAAAGCACAAGCCTTGTCGGAAAGCTCAACAGCTTCTTTCAGGCGATCATAATCCAGTTTGCGGCCGGTTTCCCTCTCTAAAAAACCGATCAGCCTTTGTACTTCGCTGACGGCGTATCGAAGATGATGCGGTTTTATCTCCTCTATGGCGACCTGTGGAAGATCCAGTTTTAATACTTTCGCCTCTTTGAACCGTCGCTCCAAAGCATGGAATATCTTCATTACAGGGATGCAACCACCCCCGGGAGAGAGAATGATGTCCGGTTCGGGAAGCCCTCCCAAGGGGCTGTTCCTGTCTTCAATCGGTCCATTCACGTAACCGATAATATTCCGGAGATAACCACACAGATCCCTTGAATATCCCATCCCCTCGGATACTTCAAAATTGCTGGGGGTCAGCCCGAAAGCAGCACAAACCGGTGACCAGTTTTCAGGAAACACCGGTTGAAGATCCATGGCATAAAAAATCTCAATGGCTCCATTCATTGGAGGCATCCAACCAACGGGCTTCCCCTTCTGTTTTGCCTGAACACATTCCAGGTAGTACTCTCCCACCACCTTTGAGAGCTCCTTTGCCGATTCCAGTCGTTTGGTTGCTTTTTGCTTTTTTTCCATGATTACCCTATCAGCTCTAAAAATACTTCTATACGAGTTCGAAACTGGCCGTCCACATTCCAGTTTTCATCCATTTCGATTACTACCGATGGAATCCCGAGTGCTTTCAGTTTTTCCGTTAAAAAAGGAATATCGGCTAAATGCGGCGTACAGAACTTTTGCAGTACAAAAATCACTCCACGGATATCATGATCGGCGATCTGCTTTTTCATCAGTAGAAGTCTGTCCTCTGCTCGACAACGGGATGGACAGGGTTGACGGGAAAAATGCTGATGAATGATGGCATCCAACGGATTTTTAACATCACCTGTGATATTTTGGAATCCCCTTTCACCGGAGCAAACATCATCTATCACAATATCTGCTCCACATTGTTCCAACGCCTCGTAAACCAGATGACTTTCGATCACACTACCGGATACCATGACAGGGATACCCGATGGTTTTATCGACTCAGTCCCGCTGATTTGGTACCTGAGAAGCTCCAATGCCTGCAAAGCCTCTTCAACGGGCAAACATGAACAAGCTTGACGGAGGTAATACCGATCGACAGCAGACAGGGCAGCTCTTCTGCCATTGTGGCCCATGGTCAAATCAGCAAGGATCTCCCTTAATTTTCTATATCTATTGATGGAGTTCTTGAGGGATTCGGAAGTACAGCTACCACCCATGACATTTAACCGGTCAATAAGAACGTTCAGTTCAGACCGTAAATACTCACGGGATTCTTTGCTGTCAAGGTAGGGTAGTGGAATTGTATGATATATCTCCGCAGGTATGTTTTCCTTCCAAACATTGACTATTCCGCAGGCTACATCACAGGTGTACCCCTGAACAATGCCGGACAGATATCGATATTCTCCGGCCATTGCCTTTTCCAGGCAGCGTTTCATAAAGGGACATATAAAATCAGGAACCAGGGAATAGGCATCTTCCACTCTCCCCGCACCTCCAATCACTCGGACCGGAACGAATCCGGCGGCATCAATCACCTCCAAAGGTGTGTAGGAGCAGAAATAGCCAATCATCTTTCTGCCGCTTTCTTTGAGGCTTTTTAGCCTCTGCGTTCGCTCTTGATAAGCCCTGATAAAAGGCTGGATTCCGGGATGTGTCATAATGGCGTGTAAAAGCTATTCAGCGTTACAGGATAGTTTCCGGTTAATGACCGCATCAACCTACCTGCCTTTGATTCCCCTGTCAACGGCGTTGTTGGGAATCAGGTTGTTAGCCCGATTTCTGAATCCAGGATATCTGATTGCCCGCGCCTGTGAATTACTTCAATGGTGGTATGCTCAAAACAGGAGATGCCTGCTATTTTTGTATGATAGTCCTCCACTTTTTGTGCGGAAGATGTTTCCAGACTGACGATCAAGGATCGTTCATTTCCCGAAATCTGCCAGATATGAATATCGGTTACTGTATCGCCTTCCCTCTCCAATGTTTCCCTGATTGTTGCGATCTCAGGAGAAAAATCACCCAGGTCAAGCAGAATTGAACCGGTCTGACTGATGAGACCAACAGCCCACTTGATGACAACTATGGCACCTAGAATTCCTACAACCGGGTCAGCCCATACAAATCCGAAGTATTTCCCGATCACTAAAGCAAAAATGGCAAGAACCGAGGTCAAGGCATCTGTTATGACATGCAGATAGGCTGCCTGGAGATTGTGATCGGTATGCCCGCCATGGGAAGTATGTTTTTCATGATGATGATCGTGTGAGTGCCCATGATCATCACCACCGTGGCCCAGGATAATTGCGCTGGCTACATTTACAATCAAACCGATGATCGCCACAAAAATTGCTTCGTTAAACCGTATGGAAACCGGTTCAACTAACCGTTCCACCGATTCATAAGCCATCGCCAAGCCTGCTATGATCAGGAGAATAGCATTAGTATACCCTCCCAGTACACCTACTTTTCCGGTACCAAAGGAAAAGGATGGATTGTTATAGTACCGACGTGCGATGATATAGGCCATCAGGGTAATGAATAAAGCCACTGCATGGGTACCCATGTGGATACCATCGGAAAGCAGAGCCATGGAACCGCTCAATATTCCCGCAACAATCTCGGCGATCATCATCATCAGGGTAATGATGACCACTACCAGGGTCACCCTCTCATTCCTGTTTGATTCAAGTTGTTGTTGGTTTCCACTGCAATTGGAATTCATAGCGGCTCTTTAGAAAATAGTGTTGATCTGTTCAAGCATTTGGACAAACTGCTTTGCTTCTTCCTCTTTGAGACACCCCGAGATATCCTCTGCCAGTTTCGAATGATAAGCATGATGTTCGTTGTGTACCTGTTTCCCTTTTTCAGTTAATACTATATTGAAAGCGCGTCGGTCATCGGGATCATTTTTTCGCTCAACATAATCGGCCTTTTGCAATCGATCAATCATTACGGTTAAGGTGCCGGTTGTCACCCCAAGCTTATCCGCCAGGGGTTTCATTCGAATTGGTCCCTCCTCACCAACAATCTCAATGGTATGATTCTGCTGGGGAGAGAGTCCGGAATTCTTGGCTATCGCCCCCTCCCAGGAAAACATTTTCTCATAAAACTGAATAACAACTCGACTCAAGCGGTGTAAATCCTCGGGACACATTCTTCCTCCTGTTTAATTTGTTTGATAATCAAACTATATCCTCTGTTTACTTTGACTGTCAAGGTAATTTTGACAAAAAAGCTCTCCCGGCGAATAACCTGAAAAAGGACCTTTGACATGCAAGCCCGGATCTAGGTGAGCACAAAAATAGGCATAAATTGAGACAAATAAAACCTAAATCTATAAATATAAATGAAATGGGAAGAAACTTTTAATAAATCGTGTGAATGTTATAGAAATTTATAACCGATTCAATATTTTTTTCACTCATGACATTGTAATCCTTTGATGGATGCAAATATCAATACCCTTCAGTGATTACCCGATGGATTTTATAACTCTGCTAGGCATTGCCGTGGCTTTAGCAATGGATGCTTTTGCCGTTTCTATTGCGGTTGGTGTCGGTTTAAAACAGGTGAGTATTCGTCAGACTTTTAGATTATCCTGGCATTTTGGTCTTTTCCAGGCACTAATGCCTCTTCTAGGTTGGAGTGTGGGTCTAACCCTGCGTTTTTTTGTGGAAGCTTATAATCACTGGATAGCGTTTGGCCTATTGGCATATGTGGGAACCAATATGATCCGGGAAGCTCTATCCAAGGAAGATAAAGATGAATTCAAAAAAAAGGACCCCACCAAAGGGTTTTCGTTGATTATGCTGTCAGTAGCGACCAGTATCGACGCTTTTGCCGTTGGTATCAGCCTATCCCTGCTTAAACTGTCGATAGCTTTTCCAGTCCTGATTATTGGGGTTGTTGCTATGTTGTTTACTCTTTTTGGATTATACCTGGGCAAAAAAGCGGCTTCTTTCTCAATCATGGGGAAAACGGCGGAGGTCATGGGTGGACTGGTACTATGGGCTATCGGACTAAAAATTTTAATTAATAATGGTGTATTTGATCGCTTCCTTTACTGATGATTACTGCAGTTCAATAAACTCCTTTATCTTTTCCCTGACCCCCTGATGGAAATAAAACAAGGCTTACCTGCTAAATTAATAAAACAAGCAATAGAGCTTTACTATAACTCTCTACACCAGAAGTTGAAACCGGTCTTTGGTAACAAGGACTCTGCTGTTTCCTATCTGATAAACAATATAGATCCAACCAAATGTATTTTTGCCATTGACAATGAAGAGGTTATTGGGATTTTAGGAATCCAGGACATAAATGGCAGTTTTCTCACGCCCTCTTTTTCACAAATGGTTAGAAAATATGGTTTTTTCTCGTCCTTATTCAGATTTCTGCTCTTGATATTAATGAATTACGACATCAAACCCAACGAGCTGCATCTGGATGGAATTGCTGTCTCACCGAATAAGCGAGGGCAAGGAATAGGGAGCAGACTCATATCCGAATTTGAAAACTATGCAGGTCAAAGAAACATTCAACTGATCAGCTTAGAGGTAATTAACACCAATCCCGATGCAAAAAAGCTATACAACAGGTTGGGCTTTAAGGAGATCAAATCTAGCTCAGTTTGGCCGTTTACAAAGATTTTTGGTTTTTCCTCATCCACTCTCATGACAAAAGACTATAAATGATTAGACAAGCGATCCTCACAGATATCCCCAACATTGTTGCCGTCAATATAAAATCATGGCAACAGGTTTATAAAGGGCTGATTCCTGATGATATTCTCTCGAACCTCTCCCATGAGGAGAGAATAGAGCGATGGCAAGCAGGATTCAAAAACAAATAAATTCCAGTGTATTGTAAAGGATGAAGACAATGGGATTATTGGTTTTTCCTCATTTGGTCAGTGTCGGGATGAAGATGCTTTTAGCAAATGTGGAGAGATCAATTCAATTTATTTACTACCGGAATTCTGGGGCAGAGGATTTGGCGGTGCCTTACTTTCCAGGTCCTTGTCCGATTTGATCTCCCAAAATTTTACAGAATGTGTCATCTGGGTTTTGAAGGGTAATGTCAGAGCGATAAGGTTCTATCAACATTTTAGATTCAGGTTTGATGGAAATACAAAATCTCGCAGAATTGAAGGTTTTGAGTTGATGGAGAAAAGGATGATTCGAGATCTGTAATATTTTCAACAAACCAGCGAGGAGGATAATGGAACTGATCGACTTCATTATAAAAGCAAAACTGGATGGATATGCTGCCGGGGGAGAGGGGGAGGAGATCTCTTTCGACGGTGGCTACAGGGGGTTTAAATATGCCAATGCCACCTTTTCATATCTTGATCGATATACCGGCTTTAATCCTTTTTCCGGCACTGAGACTGTTTTCAGGGTTGCAGGCAATCAACCCATCTGGATAATGAATTATTTCGGGAAAGCGGATCTGCCATCGAGTGAGTTGGCTCTCCTGTATTCGTTCCTTAAGGAGGCGATGCAGTTGATTGATCATTCCTTTCCATTTCGTGGGCCTGAACTCTTTTTAAAAAACGGCTGGAGATACAAAAACCGGCAGAATGGAGATCTGAAAGTTTTTCATGGGACTGAAGAGGTTTACTTTGAAGGACAAAAAGTATATGAGCTTTTTTATCATGGAGGTGTACCAACAGGTTAAGAAGCTGGGTGAATAATCTTTAAATCTGTCTCTGTAATCTCGGGATTCAGGAAAAAGGGAACATCTAACAAGGCAATTGTTCCTTTTTCCTGCCTGATCATTCAACCTGGGGGACTTTTATTGAGCGTTAATAAATTCCGCTTCCCAATCAAAGGTTGCGGAATCTTCGTGCCATTTTGGCCAATGGTTACACCAAGTTGGCATTCCAATGTCCCTGATTCTGTCCAGAGAGGGATGATAGGGCTTTATATCGATGACTGGTGATCCTTCTTCCGCATCAATGTATGGAATCCGCACAATCCCTTTTACCTTATCAACACTGCTAACGGCAACAGTAGTCAGTGAAACAGGATTGGGTCTTGCGGGAGACCTGGTAGCAAATATTCCAACTTCAGATGGGGAGTTCTTATAGGGCTGTTTGCCAATCAATTCTTTTCGATACAAATCATTATCACAGAGATGACTCCACCAGAGAACTATCAGGTGACCAAATTCTTCAACTCCTCGGAGTCCATCCAAATATGGTTTTTCAATTTTTATTAAAAACCCCTCACGGGAAACGTTGACGTGTCCGATGGGGACAATCTGAAAGCCTGAATTTACCATTATACCTATCTCCAAAAAAAGGTTATCTGCTGCCTCAAAGACAACAGGAATATAATCTATTGATTAGGTTATGTTTAACCTGGAAAATTCAGGTTAGAGGATTCTTGCCCCATACACTTTCCTGTTTTTGCTTTTAATTTTGCATATCTTGCCAATATTGCGTTTTTGACTATCAATCAAAACTTTGTCCTTGCAGCAAAGCTAATTCTTTAAGGGATATGATATCCAACCTAGGCAACGAATTCCTTTTTTGCTTTTTTTGAGTATAAATTAATATTGATTGCTTTCAAGAATCACCTCAATTAAAATACCGGAAGAGACCCGCATTAACAGGTTCATTGATTTAATATCATCTCATCAATTGACGAGAAAATTAGCCTGTTTGAAAAGCTGTGACTGACTGCAGTATAAACTTGTCATTTTACAAAGGAGTATTTCATGAAAAAAAACGTTGGTTCTCTTGACAGGATCATTCGAGTGGTTTTGGGTTTGGCTATTATTGGACTGGGAATTTTCTTTCAGAGTTGGTGGGGTGCTATCGGTATAGTCCCCCTGGCAACGGCTGGCATTGGATGGTGTCCCCCGTATGCGGTTCTTGGAATCAGCACTTGTAAAGTCAAAGAGGAATCCGGTCAATTGGATAAGAGTTGAGCCCTCATGGCTCCCAGGTTTTAATATACTTTGTAACCGTTCGCCGATCGAGTTGCGTCCGACGTGCCACCTCTTCATAGGTTCCAAACCGGTCATACAGCAATTTACAATACCCGGACAGCAAACGATTGGCGGAAACTTCCCCTGAATCAGCAATTGCGTTTAGATTTGATGACAGGGTGTTTTGTTCCGGACGGCTATCACCCAAATATTTTTTATTTAGAATCACTCGCCGGACGCATTGTTCCAACTCTCTTACATTTCCGTACCACGGATATTTGTCACCCAATTGTTTACGGATGGTAGCTCTGACCATATAGGTTAATTCTCTTGAATCTGTACCAACGATTTTATTAATGATAAATTCCAGAAGGTCGTCCAATTCAGCCGGATCTTCCTGGATTCTTTGCTGTAATGTTGGAACAACGATCACATCTGAACATAATCGATAGTAAAAATCATCTCGAAATATATTATTGTTGCGGAGTTCATTGATGGAACGATTAGTAGCAGCAATGACCCGACCTTGAAATCTCTCCTGTTGACGTGAACCTACCGGGTAAAACACCCGTTCCTGTAACACCTGCAATAGTTTTATCTGGATCGGTTGGGCGATTTCACCGATCTCATCAAGAAAAATGGCTCCAAACAGACTGCAGCGACCAAATACGCCGATATAGTCTTCAATGGCACCGGTAAATGCTCCCTTTTTATGTCCGAAAAGTTCAGATTCTATCAATGTTTCCGGAAACTGCGAAAGGTTGATGGAGACAAAAGAGCGCATAAAACTTTCCACGAAGCTTTTTTTCGCCAAATCAAAGGGGATATACCCTGAACGACCGATAGCCCGCGCCACTGTGCCCTTCCCTGTTCCTGTTTCTCCTAAAATCAAGGTGGAGAAATCCTCCATTCGATTCAGCAGAAACTTCCTGTACATTTCAATATTGTGAGTAAAGATGTTATTCCAGAGATCATATCGCAGCTTTCTCATAACCGGACTACGGCCAATCAGATTCTGATCGATAAAGTGAAATGCCCTTCTGAACTGATAGGAATGCTCAATAGCCCCTTGAATCTGCTCCTGTGAAAATCCCCGAGGCTGAAGAAAGCTGAAGATTTCATTGATAAAGTCAAGTTTTATAGGCGTATCACCGGCTTCAATCTGCTTTTTTATAAACCGGTCAAACTGTTTCCTGTAACGGTAAAAAAAGAGAAACTGAATGGAGGTTTCCAGAATCTGCCTGTCTTTACCCTCATAGTGTTTGATAATATCAGTGATTCCCTCTTCAAGATTCAAGATTCTCGTCTCAATGGACTCAACAGCATCTTCAATATCATGGGGACGTTCTTTAACTCTTTGAAAATTGGCAATTTTTATATCCAGCTCCAATCTTTCTTCACTGAAAGGATTCGAGATGGTGGCTTTTCTTACCAGAATGAAAAATTTTCTATCCTCTGACGATAAACTTCTTTTTCCAGGCATTTTTAAGATCACATAAATTTGAGTATGATTTTGATATACACTAATTGCATAGACTCTATACATATTTTACACATCTGTCCAATTCAAGTCTTTTTGATTTCCCGGAGCAGCCACATTTTTTCATAATATAATCAGTGCTATATTGAATATAAGCCCTGGGAGGCACGTCTCTTGTAATAGGTTTATAACCTTTTTTTAAAGCCATTCTGGTTTTCATATGATATCTACCTTTCATAGGGTTTCTACTCGAATGCTGTAATCTACGGTTTTATCTGAAACCTGGATACAAACAGTTGTGGGGAGAGATTTCTTACCGGTTAATACACTTTGACTCCCTTTCATTCCAAACACTTAACCGATTGGTAAGAATCCCTCCCCTCATTCGTTCGTTCATCTTATCAAGCCACAATACACATGGAGAATGTATGTTAAAAAAAATCTCGACTTTTCTTGATAAGGTTAGTGTCCTGATTAAAGGAGGTGGCGACGAGAAGATTGCTAAGCGCAGACAAAATGGGGTTCTAACTGCCCGGGAAAGAATCTATGAATTGCTGGATCAGAACTCGTTTCATGAAATTGACCTCTTTGTTGAACACAGTGGTAAAGATTTTGGGTTGGACAAACAGCAACTAGCTGGCGATGGTGTTGTAACGGGATTTGGAAAGATTGACGGCAGGCAGGTCGCGGTTTATGCCCAGGATTTTACTGTTCAGGGGGGATCACTGGGAAAAATGCACGCTGCCAAGATCACCAAAACCATGGATATGGCTTCAGAAATGGGAATGCCCATCATCGGTATCAATGATTCCGGTGGAGCCAGAATTCAAGAAGGCGTGGATTCACTGGCCGGATATGGTGAAATTTTCTTAAGAAATACCCTCAATAGCGGCAAGATACCGCAGATTTCCGTTATCCTCGGGCCTTGTGCCGGCGGGGCCGTTTACTCACCCGCCATTACCGATTTTGTTTTTATGGTGGATAAGCTCTCAAAAATGTTTGTGACCGGACCAAAAGTGATAGAATCGGTTCTGAGTGAAAAAGTGAGTTCTGAGGAGCTTGGGGGTGCGAAGGTACATAATACCAAAACCGGGAATGCCCATTTTTACTCCCAAAGTGAATTGGATACCTTCACGCAGGTCAGGACTCTGTTAAGCTATCTCCCATCAGCATGGGATGCTGAAATCCCAAAAGCCAAACCTGCTCCCCCCAAAAGCCGATTCAAACTGGCTGATACCATCCCGGACGATTCAAGAAAATCCTATGATATCATTGACGTTATCAAAACAATTGTTGATGGATCAGAGTTCTTCGAAGTGCAGGCAATGTTTGCCAAAAATGTTGTCATTGGCTTTGCGCGATTGGATGGAGAAGCCATTGGTATCATTGCCAACCAGCCCAAGGTAAAAGCCGGATGTCTGGATGTGGATTCTTCAGATAAGGCTGCACGATTTGTCAGATTCTGCGACGCTTTCTGTATTCCCATATTGACATTAGTCGATCTGCCCGGTTATCTGCCGGGAGCCGATCAGGAGCACGCCGGTATTATCCGTCACGGCGCCAAGATGATCTATGCTTACGCTGAAGCAACGGTACCAAAAGTTAGCCTCATTCTTCGCAAGGCATTTGGAGGAGGGTATATCGCCATGTCATCTAAACACCTGAAAACCGATTTTGTTTATGCATTACCTTCAGCAGAGATCGCTGTCATGGGACCGGAAAGTGCCTGCAATATCATCTTTGCCAAGGAGATTCGAGACGCTGAAAATCCTGAAGCTCTGAGACAACAAAAGATAAACGAGTATCGGGAGAAGTTCTCCAATCCTTATAACCCGGCGTCAAAAGGATATATCGACGCTATCATTCATCCCGATGAAACCAGGCAGAAACTGATTCAATCGTTCGAAATCGCCAGGAAAAAGAAACCGGTATTTAAAAAGCACAAACATGGTTGCATTCCGCTGTAATTACAATATTTTTCTCTTTGAAATCCTGTTAACAATTATTCCAGGCCCCACGGCAGTCACATGGCTGCGCCCAATCTCCACTTGCAGAGATATCAACGCATTTGGTACAATTCCACTTAAAAGAAAAAACCTCCGAATTAAGTTCAAACAAAATCGCCATTTCGTTTGATTCTCGCCTTTTCGGTCACTATTTACTTTTTTCGGTACGCATCTTTACGATTAAAATTGCACATGCTGGCAGATTGTCCTCATGAGCAAGGAATGATGAATAGATGACACTAACGTCAACAAAAGGTTGCGGTATTATGAGAATAGGATTTATTGGAGCGGGAAGAGTTGGTACTGCTTTCGGTATTTATTTAAAAAACAGAGGGTTTCAACTTTCAGGATATCTAAGCCGTTCTCTTCATTCCGCCAAAACAGCCGCTGAGCTAACAGATTCTCAGGTTTATTCCAATGATGTTTCCCTGGTCAAGGATAGCGATCTGCTCTTTATCACCTGCAACGATGATCAAATTGAATCAGTAGCCCGGAACATTTTTTCCACCGGTAACAGTCTTAAAAACAGATCATTTGCTCACATGAGCGGAGCTCTATCTTCCGCGTCACTCGTTTGTCTTCAAGAGATGGGAGCATATATTTATTCTGTCCATCCAATGCAGTCATTTGCTGATGTCACAAAGTCTGTGGAAGATTTGTCGAATACAACCTTTGGTATTGAAGGCCCCCAACAGTTGGAAAAAATAGTCTCCCTGTTGAAAAAAACCGGAAATAACCATTTGGTTCTGTCACCAGATCAAAAAACCGAATATCATATCGCCTCATGTGTTGTATCCAACTACCTGACAGCGCTTCTAAGTTTCGGTTTTAATATGATGCAGTCGATTGGGATTACCCAATCGACTGCAATTTCAGCCTTAGCTCCCATGATTAATGGAACCATTCGTAATATCATCAGAACAGGACCGGAAAAAGCTTTAACAGGTCCAATCGCCAGGGGAGATGTGGAGACCATTATTAAGCACCTGCAGGTTTTTAACGCAGCCCGTACAGATGAATCGGATACTTACAAACTCCTTGGAAGACTAACACTTGCCTTGGCACAGAAGGAAATACTCAAGGAAAAGAATAAAATAGAGATGCTGACAAAATTACTCACTTAAACAGATTGGACACTATCCTTAAAATATCCATAATCGAAAACAAACTGCCATGTTAAACAAAAAATTTAATATCAACTCTTTTGCCGATGCAAAAAAGGAGGGGCATATTATCTCCATGTTAACTGCCTATGACTATACAACTGCAAAGCTATTGGATGAAGCGGGAGTGGATTGCATATTGGTGGGTGACTCCCTCGGAATGGTGATTCTGGGATACGAGAATACGCTGCATGTCACCATGGATGATATGATTCATCACACCAAGGCTGTTTCCAGGGGAACAAAAAACGCCTTTATTATCGGGGACATGCCCTTTCTATCCTATCACACCGATATCAAAACCACGGTTGAAAACGCAGGCCGTTTCATACAGGAGGCTGGTGCTCAAGCGGTAAAATTGGAACGGGGCAGGGAGATTATCAACCACATCAAAGCCATTATAAATGCTCAAATACCGGTACTTGGGCACTTGGGACTAACTCCTCAATCAGTCAACATCATGGGGGGGTATAAGATTCAAGGGAAAAGCGCGGATGAGGCTGCAAAACTGATTGAAGATGCCGAGATTCTTCAGGATGCCGGTGTTTTTGGTCTTGTCCTGGAATGTGTTCCTGAGAGTATTTCCAGATTAATCAGTGAAAAACTTGATATCCCAACAATCGGTATTGGAGCCGGCCGCTACTGTGACGGTCAGGTTCTGGTTGTTCAGGATATGCTGGGCATGTACAAGGATATTACGCCCAAATTCGTAAAAAAATATGCCGAGATGGGAACCGGAATAGTCAATGCCGTTCAATCCTATATTGAGGATCTGAACAGCAGACAGTTTCCGGAAGAAAAACATACCTTTCAGTTGGATGATTCTGTTTTGAAAAAGCTTTATTAGCAAATATACCCAGCGAGCCCAAAAATCAATATTGGATGTTGGTAGGGGCCGATTCCGTGTTGTTTGAGATGTCAATATTTGAGGATGGAGAGTAATAATGGAAGTAATTGAAGCGGTCGGAGAATTAAGAAGCAGGATAAAAGAGTTTAAACGGCAAGGCAAGACCATCGGTTTTGTGCCTACCATGGGATTTCTACATGAAGGGCATATATCTCTCATGAAAAAAGCAAGGGAAGAAACCGATATCGTCATAGTTAGCATTTTTGTCAACCCCACACAATTCGGTCCAAATGAAGACTTTGAATCTTATCCCAAGGATATGGTGCGAGATCAAAGACTGACAGAAAGCGTGGGAGTCGATTTTTTATTTACACCAACCGTAACAGAGATGTACCCGGATGGTTATAGCACCTTTGTTGAAGTCGCCGGGGATTTGACAAGACAGTTATGTGGAAGAACCCGCCCCGGTCATTTTCGGGGAGTCACCACAATTGTTGCCAAGCTCTTTCATATGACAACACCTGATTATGCCTATTTTGGGAAAAAAGATGCCCAGCAGGTTGTTGTCATCGAAAAAATGGTGCGTGACTTAAATATGGATATTGTCATTGTTCCCTGTTCTATTGTCAGAGAAGAGGATGGACTGGCTATGAGTTCCAGAAATTCATATCTTACGGAAGCTGATCGGAAAAAAGCACAGGTTTTATCGCAATCCCTTTTTGAAACAAAGGCAAAAATCGCTTCGGGAGAAAGGGATATCACCACTATTAAACAGTTCATTGTGAGCAGGATCAAACAGATCGAGGGAGCTTTGATCGACTATGTTGAGATTGTGCACTCCAAAACCCTTGAGAACATGAATCAGATTAAAGGCAATATTCTAATAGCTTTGGCAGTCAAATTCGGTAAAACTCGGCTGATTGATAACATTGATATGGTTGTTTAGAATCGACCCTGATAAAAACAAAAATCGGACTTCAATAATTCCAAGTTGAAGAAAAGATCAATACAATGGATAATGTGTGGAAAAAAACTTAAATTGTCCGGGGAGTCAACCCATTGAATTCTAATAGACCGCTGATAATAGACACCCATACACACCTTTGTGACAGGGTGTTCGCAAACGATCGGGCCACAGTCCTCATTGCGTCACGAACCATTGGAATAGTTGGAGTAATTACGGTAAGTGAAACACTCAAAGACGCAAAAATTAATATAAAACTTGCGGACATTCATCCCGAAATCCTGCCTGCAGCCGGCTTATACCCGGGGGTTGTCGATCTAAAACAGGCCGAACAACTGGAAGAGTTCATCATTAAAAATCTTAACAGACTGGTTGCCATTGGAGAGGTTGGTCTTGATCACTGGATAATAAAGGATGAGGCTGAACGGGAGATACAACACTCCATTTTTGAGCGATTTATCGAACTGTCCCTCAGTACCGACTTGCCACTAAATGTCCATTCCCGCTCTGCTGGCAGGCATGCCATTGAAATGCTGTTGGAAAAGAATGTGGAGAAAGTGCAGATGCATGCTTTTGATGGCAAAGCTTCTTCGGCCATGAAAGGAGTTGAGGCAGGTTATTTTTTTTCCATTCCCCCTTCAATTGTGAGATCCAGGCAAAAACAAAACCTGGTCAAGCAACTCCCTTTAGAATCAATACTACTGGAAACAGACAGTCCGGTTCTTGGGCCTGATCCTGAAAAACGCAATGTTCCTGCAAATATTTTAATAGGTGCCGAAGCCATAGCAGAAATTAAAGCGGTTCCTGTCGAGCAGGTTCTGGAAACGGCACTGGAGAACACCTGTCGGCTTTATGGAGAAACAGAAAGGTTCCAGAAATTTAAAGCCGAGGTTTTAAAACTGGAAAACTCATGAGGAGCGCAGGCGGAATATGATCACCTGACTTGAAAAAGGGTATCCCGCCAAAGCCTTACAAAACAGTACTTTCAAATGTTTTTAATACCGTTTGTAACAACCCGGTCTGGTGCGGTAAAACCGTGCGACAATCAATGATCACCTTTCCCTCTAAAATCCTTCCGATCACAGGAGGATCGCAATGCCGCAATCTCCCCAACATATCCTCCTCATTATAATCTTTTAAAGCAATCTGAATTCCCCAGGAGGAAATGGCCTTGCCCGGTAGTGAGCCACCTCCTGGTGTGGAATCACATTCAACCAATTTAAACAGATTCTTGTCTAGCTCTGAGATGATCACCTCAGCTCTTTCTTTTACCATGTCAGCGGACTCGTTGAGCATTCGCTGGGTTGGTATATATTTTGTTTGTTCATTCTTTGCATAATAGATCAGGCTTTTTTCCAGTAACAGCATGGTAATTTTATCGCATCGCAGAGCCCGATAGAGAGGATGCAGCTTAATCTTATCCAGGTATTTTTTCTTGCCCAGGATGATCCCGGCCTGGGGCCCGCCAAGCAGTTTATCACCACTGATAGTCACAATATCCACCCCATCTTTTAATACTTGCGGGACAATGGGCTCCGTATTCAGACTGGCATGCTGAAACCCCGTTAATGCTCCACTTCCCAAATCCTCCATCAAAATAGTTTGTGTCCTTCTGGCCAGCTGGAAAAGCTCCGAAGCCTGGACTGTCTCTGTGAAGCCCATAATCTGGTAGTTGGAGGTATGCACCTTCAACAGGATGGCGGTTTCCTCCCCAATTGCCCGTTCATAATCACTTATGCGGGTACGATTTGTGGTACCGACTTCTTTTAGATAAGCTCCGGAGACTTCGATAATTTCGGGTATGCGGAAGGACCCCCCAATCTCAACCAGCTCACCCCTGGAAATAATCACCTCTTTGCCCCGGGCAAATGTTATCAGGCTGAGAAGCACGGCAGAAGCATTGTTATTAACCACCACCACCTCTTCGGCACCCGTCAGTGTTTTTAGCAAACCACTGACGTTGTTGAGGCGCATCCCTCTCTTACCGGTCTCCAGTGAAAACTCCAGGTTTGTATATGAAGTTACGATGGCAGTTACCTCATCCAGAATCTCCTTTGAAAAAACGGATCTCCCCAAGTTTGTATGAATCACAGCCCCGGTACCGTTGATTACTGAAACCAGATCCTGCTTGTTCTGTTCCAGCTCAGATCTGATCCTCTCCAAAATGGTCTGCCTGGTGATGTTATTGTCAGATAACCATTTGATGTCCTGACGAATTCCAAACAGCTGCTTTTGTATTGAATTTCTAACCTCTTTGCCATGCTTCAGACCCAGGGATTTAAGATACTGATCGATCTCCTGAACGGAAGGGATCTTGGCGAATATATACTGAGATTCTTGCATGGCAATTATCCCTTTTCTTGATATGTGGATCGTAAAATGAACAAACCGGATAATAGAAACAAACCAAAACCTATCCGAATGATATTGATAAACAGGCCGGGAAAACAAGAGAAGAAGCTCCCCCCTTTCCCGGGGTGAAACGGCATAGCAACAACCCATTGTCCTCTTGTAAATCCTTCGGATTTAAACACGTATCTCCCTGCCGGATTAATTACGGCGGATGGTCCATTATTAATGACATGAATCAGAGGAACGCGGTTTTCAATTGCTCTCATGACTGTTGTCGCCATGTGTTGATTGGGCTGACTGGTTTTTCCGAACCACCCGTCTTGTGACTGTACTAGAACAATTTTCCCGGCTGCATCCGAGCCAATGGAATCTGCAACAAATTCAGGAAACAATGGTTCATAACAGATCCTGGGAATGATTCTCATCTCCCCGATTTTAAAGATTTTTGTTTGACTTCCAGGGGTCAGGTTATCAAGATAATCACCCAGAATCCAGCGCAATAAGGGAATTTTATCCGTGAGGGGTGAGTATTCACTGAAAGGAACCAGTTTTATCTTATCATAGCTATCCACCAGTTCGCCGCTCTCATTCATATATAAAATGGTGTTAAAAAATTGTTTTTTAACACCTGCCAATTTAAAGGTTGCATCATAAAAGAGCAAGGGAGTAGCCATTTGTGTGACCTGACGGGCAAAAGCGACTTGAACCCGTGACCAATAGGTGTAACCAAAAAAATGACCTTCCGGCCAGACAATCAGCTTTGCTCCCTGTTCGCTGAGAATCTGACTCATTTCCATTTCAAGGGGAGACTCGCGGCTGTATCCCTCTTTGGGCATTGGCCGGGAAAGAGAAACCATTCTATTGGGCTGTACTATCCCAATAGGTCTGCTTTGCCAGCTATTGATCTCTTTATCCCATTTTTGTAACTGTACGCCTCCAATTACGAACCAGATCAACAATATGAATCCCCCTATTAAAATCCACCCTCTGCCTGTTGGACGCAACGGAAGACCGACTAGTTTGAAGATCAGAACATTAAAAAGCACCATGATAAAATCGAGACCATAGATCCCCGTAAACTCAATGGGTTGGATGGCCGGTAGAAACCCGGATTGGGAATCTCCCAGTTTAAATTCAAAAATCATGGGAAACAGGGAGAAAACCGCAACAAAAACAACGGGAAGTATGATGGATTCGTCCCATTGCAGGTTTTTTCTGATCCAGCAGTAGAGGACTGTGACGAGCCCGAAAGCTTGCCCGATGCAGAATGCGTATAACAAGGTGAACAGTAGACTGAAAGGAAAGGAGATCCGGAGCGCATTTTCAGCCCAATTCGCAATCCAGTAAAAACCGATGCTTAACGCGAAGATTCCTGTGCATAGCCCGATAAGATAAGCCTGGATATATGATTTGTCGTCAAGTGCAATTAAAAGAGGCACAAAACAGATCCATCCGCACAAAAAGAGATCAAAATCGGGATAGGAGATACCAAGCAACACGCCGGAAACAACTGCCAAACCATATCCGCCTGTTTTCCCAACCTGGAAATATCTCGATTCGCCGTGGATCATCTGGATTAATATTGTTGAAATGACACTTCAGAAGATATCCAAAAGAAGATTAATTATTGGTTATCGTACATTTAAACCCGATTTAATTCAATAAACCACAGATAAACCTTGCCGCCTGCTCGGCACCGGTCAGTTCTCCCCTCTTTATGTGAGGCAGGTCTATCAACCGGGGTAATTGAGATACCCATTTGCCGTCACGATACTCCCTTTCAGAAATATGAATTCCATTCATGTGTTGTTCAATATACAATTTCAGCAGTTCTGACTCTCTGAACCCTTCCCTGGAAATATATCCGTAAGGTTTACCGGCTTGGTACACCTCAGCCAGGGTACTATAGCCTATTTTTCCGATAACTGCATCACTGGCATGGATCAGATCCGGATGAAAAAAATCAGATTCGTGAGGTAAAAGAATTACATTCCCCTTCCTTACCAAATTGTCCCCGCCCCCTGGAATGAGAAACACCGTGTCGGATTGGAGTGTCAATTCATTCAGACATTCATAACTTTCATAAACGCCTCCCATGGTTAGAATAACCAATGCCTGGTCCTTCATGACTTCCAGCTCTTCCCGGACAATATGTGCTGGAATCCTGGATCTCCGGCTAATTGGTTTTGTAACGATATCAGCAGCTGAAAGTTTACAGTAAGGTTCGGCAATGATCCGGTAATCGGCTGAATTGAACAGATTCTCAAGGTAGACTATATGACGCTCCAGTTGTTGGTGATATTCTTTATAACCACGGTAAATCCAGTCCCAGGTGAAGTTCTCCACCAGAACAGAGGTCAAACCAAGGTTGCGACCAATCTCAATTCCCATGGGGGCAATATCGCAGACAATGAGGTCACATTTTTCCTGCATTACTGCCTGCATCGGATCAAAAAGGTTCTCTTGATTCAGTGGATACAGGTTCTCCAGCAAGACCAGGGTTTTCGGCAAATCCTCCTCCAACGGGTTTTTTTGTGCGAGGCCTATATCGGTATGGATTGGGTAATAACTGAAGGGAACATGTAAAGACTTCTCAAAAAACCACTTGGGTACTGTAGTGATCACGCAATATTCAAGACTCTGATCAATTTGGGTCAATGCCTCTACCACACCACATACCCTCGCCGCATGCCCAAACCCATGGGGGGAAACAAAAAAGGCTATCTTCTTCCCCATTTTTAAATCCGCTGTCTTATCCAGGATTGGATGATTTCCAGTATCTGTCCGCTTTCCTGCTCCTGAAACAGCTCATGCATTGCCTCTGTAAATATGACCAAAGATTTATCGTCGCTGTTGACCCTGGAAAAAAAACTCTGTGCGGCTTCGGGGGATACCACCGAATCTTTGCTGGCTACAAACATGAGAAGAGGCAGTGTAACTGCAGAAGCCGCCTGCTGAAGCTTGCGGCTCATGGCATTTACCTCTAAATACAGATTTGGAGAGATCAACCTTCCTCTGCAAGGGTCGCTGTAGTAAACCTCCCATTGATCGGGATTTCGGGACAAGCTTTTTACACCAGCAGGTTTGGGAAGAGGTTCATTACGATGATTCCTTGCTAAATATCGGGCTAGAGGCAGAACCTTTATTGTATCAAAGAAGGAAAAACCGATTAACGGTGATGATAGGATAAGTCCTTTTAATACATGCACCCTGCTGAGACAGTAATGAGCGGCAACAAGTCCTCCCAGGGAATGTCCCAGCAAAAAAGTGAACTTTGATTTCAGGAAAAACGGATTTCCACTAAATAACTGATCAAGATTATCAAGGTATTCCTCGAATGCATCGATGTGCCCTCGCCTTCCTCCCGCCATTCCGTGACCGGGAAGATCCATCATGTGTATGGCGATGCCTTGTTCACTGAGCACCTTTGCCATGGTCTGATAGTAAACCATGTGTTCTGAAAAACCATGCACTACGACTATCTGGCAGAGAGTTCTAACGGGGATCCAGGAACAGATTGGTACTTTTCTACCCTTTCTATCGATGATGGTATCCTGTTTTTTCGTACTCTTCATATGCATGACAATAGTATCAAAAAATTTATTGGTCTAAGTATAAATTCAATTTCAAAACGAAATCTATCCTTTACTATTTTATTATTCCGCCGCCGATAACCTCGTCACCCTGGAAAAACACCACGGATTGACCTGGCGTTATATCCGGCAGTGCATGGGGAAATTCGACCAAAACACTGTCTGCGGCTTCAGGTTGAATAGTGGCTTCAATCTCTTTAGCTGTATACCTGATTTTCACCCCAGCGGAAAACTCTTTTTCCGGTGTTATTCCACTAATGTAGTTTACCCGGTAAGCCAGCAGTCGCTTTTTCCCCCTTTCAGAGTTTTTAGCTACATAAAGTGTATTATTGGGGACATCAAGTTTCACGACATAAACAGGCTCTCCGGCTGACACTCCCAATCCGCGTCTTTGTCCCACCGTATAGTTAAACAAACCTTTATGGCGACCCAATGTTGCTTCGGATAAGTCTTTGATGGGACCACTTTCTAGGAGAACAGAAGAATACTGCTGATAAAAACCCCGGTAGTCACCGTCACCTATAAAACAAAGATCCTGGCTCTCTTTTTTATCGGCAACGGGTATCTTGTATTGCCTGGCTAAATCCCTTACATCTTTTTTACAATAGGTGCCCAATGGGAATACTACTTTTGCCAGCTGGCGCTGGTTTAATTGATAAAGAAAATAGCTCTGATCTTTCGTCGGATCAATCCCTTTTAACAGCTTAAAAATGGAGTCTTTCTCCGATATCCTGGCGTAATGACCTGTCGCAAGAAGATTGGCTCCCAATTTTGTGGCCTCTTCCAGCAGCAATCCGAATTTTATGGTTTTGTTACAGACTACACAGGGATTTGGTGTTTCTCCCTTCTCGTATGATCCGATAAAATTGCCGATGACTTCTTTCTCAAACTGCTTTCTGAAGTCAAGTACCTTCAACTCAATCTGCAGACCATTAGCAACTTGCTGGACGGATTCAAGGAATCCACTATTTCCTGCATTCTCTGGTGACAGGATAAGGGTTATCCCAAAAACATCAAACCCCTGTTCAATAAGCAAAGCCGCTGTTGTGGAACTATCTACACCACCACTCATGGCAACTGCAACTCGATTTTTTTTCAAATCCGTTTAATCTGTTTTATGGTTGATCATTCATCGGAACTACTACCGCATTGTTTTTAGATACTCAAGTCTGATCATATTGGTTTGAAGAGTTGATGTCGAGACAGATTTCAACAGATTTTAGATTTTTAGGGAATCTAGCTGGCTGGAAACAGAGAATTTATTGATATTATTGGTTGCCCATGGCCTAACCTGAAACAATTGAGATCTCCGGCCTGAATGTTGATAATTCACAAAGATTTTTAGAGGTAAATATTTTACCGACAAACTATTCCATAGAGGTTCTAACCCTGTTTTAAAAAATATAAAACATTTATAACCTTGATGGTTAAGAGATTATGAGTTCCTCCATAAAAATAATCAAGCCTGGTATTTATTTCAATTTTGGATCAAGGCCAATCTTATATGAAATTCTCCGATTTTCTGTATTGACAAAGACATTAAAAGTTACTTTCATAGACTCTATGAAAGTAACTTTTAATGTCACTTAAAATTTTTGATTTAATCCCATCTAAACCAGAATTTCAATAAAAAGTGCCAACAGATATCTAAACTCAGTTGGACAAGTGAAGCATAAAAGTCATCACACTTTTAGGTGTAAAAATAGATACAGGTTGATGATAACACTAGATTTTAACGAGCTGAAGGGAGTTTTATATGCACAAAAAGGACATTGTAAAAGAAGTCATTGAAAAATATATCAAAAAGGGAAAGGACTTTTTTGAGTTGACTCCAGGGTATCTTGTAACCCTGGATGAGCTGAAAGGATTCAGCGAGCGAACACTAAAAAGGGGCCGGACGGAATACAAAGCTGAGCATAGGAATATACTCAAGGGTAAATCAAAGGCCTCCCTTAACCTTAAAAAGAAGGTTATGAAGTACCTGTATGACAATCCCAAAACCTCCTTGGAGCAACTGAAGAAAAAATTTGCGTCCCAGGATAAGAAATTGGTAAACGAAGCATTTAAACTCTGGAAACAAGAGGAAAAAGGGAAACCGACTCCGGTAAAAAAGAAGCCGATTATTAAGGAAGATGAAGATGCAGCCGGCAGTTTGCGACAAAAGGTTTTTGTTCATTTGGATGAAAATCCGAGTTTAACGCTAAGTAAATTGGAGAAAGTTTTTACCAGCTTCAATAGAAAAACCATCAGCAATTATCTTGATCAATGGCGCAAGGAAAAATCACAAAAAGTTAAAAAGATCAGTACCAAACAGCGGATTCATGATTTTTTGGATCTTAATCCTGATTCAACATTAAAAAGTCTTAAAACAGCCTTCGCCGACATCAACCCATCCTCTATCGGTGCTTACTTTTCACTTTGGAAAAGTGAACAAAGTGCAACCGCCAAGGTGGTGAAGAAGGCAAATGCTGCGGTCAAAATCAAGCCGGAAAAAGTGCCTGTTGATTCTGCCTATCAAATCATTGAAGCACTCAAAAACACCATTGATGCCCAAAACAAAACAATTGAGATCCTAAAATCTCAATACTCAATGCTGGAGAACAGTAAGGCTTTTTCTTTTCCAGAGTTGAAGGGAATGAGCAAAAAGGAGATTGATAAGTTTGAAAGGGTCATGGCGACCTTTCTGAAAGGACTTCGAAAATCATAAGGACTTAAGCTCTACAGCCTATCCCTCTGATTAAAGGTAAGGGATAGGTTTCTGAGGGATGGGGAGTATTAGATATCGATCATATCGCCAGCTTCTTTATATTCATTGAGCTTATTTCTCAGGGTTCGAATACTGATCCCTAGAATTTCTGCAGCTTTGGTTCGATTCCCCTTTGTATGCTTCAAGGTTTCGAATATCATCTGTTTTTCTGCTTCAGCCATGGAAATCCCCACTTTCAATTGAACTGAGTCTGATTCCACTCCAGTCTCAACTTCCGGTATAGATTCGGTTTCCTCTTTCCCGCTTGAACTTTTTGCAGTCGGTCTGTCCCGGTTGATAGCAACCGGGTTCATAAGAAGATCATTTACCTGCACTATATTTCCATCACACAGTAACACGGCTCGTTCAATGATGTTTTCCAACTCTCTTACGTTACCTCTCCAATTGTAACTCATCAACAGCTTATAGACTTCATCACTGATCACAGGAACAGGTTTATTGTTTATCTTGGCATATTTGTTGACAAAATAATCGGCGAGCACTTTAATGTCCCCTTTTCGCTCCCTTAATGGAGGCAATTCCATGGGAATTACATTCAAACGGAAATAGAGATCCTCACGAAATGTTTGGTTTTCCACACAATCCAGTAGAATACGATTGGTTGTAGCAATTACCCTTACGTCAACTGGAATGGTTTCAGTGCCTCCAACCCTGTCAATCGTATACTCCTGTAATACTCTTAGCAGTTTGGCCTGCAAGGACAGTGGCATTTCACTGATCTCATCCAGAAGAATGGTTCCGGTGTTTGCCTGCTCAAATTTACCTCGGTGCTCATTGATTGCACCGGTAAAGGCCCCTTTTTTATGACCGAACAGTTCACTTTCCAGAAGGTTTTCAGGCAGGGCCGCACAGTTTATGGCGACAAAAGGTCCGTCTGAACGATCAGAGTGCTTATGAATATATCGTGCAAGAAGCTCCTTCCCGGTTCCACTTTCCGACTGCACAAGAATGTTAGCTTTACTGGGTGCCACATTTTGAGCTATCTGCAGCAACTTTAACATATTGGTATCTTCAGTAATAATATCTTTGGAAGAAGCAGATTCCAGAGATGTTTCTTCAACTTTTTTGGGAGCTACTTTTTTTCCTGTTTGATCCGTTTTCAGGGATACAGGCTGTTCCGTTTTGAAAGTCAGAGCTCGTTCAATCAGGAAGATAAAGGTGTCAAAATCAAAAGGTTTTTGCACATAATCAAAAGCTCCGTGCTTCATGGCTGATATAGCGGTATCGATTGTGCCATATGCCGTAATGAGGATAACGGGGGTCTCAGTATCCAAAGCTTTAATATCTTTTAGCAATTCAAGACCACTTCTCTTCGGCATTGTCATGTCAGTGATGACCAGACTATATTTGTTCTTCTTGAATTTGTTGAAGCCATCGATAGCATTATGAGAAAGCTCCACAGGATAACCACAGCGCTTTAAGGCTGCTTGCATGGCTATTCTCATTTCAACTTCATCATCAACCACTAAAATGGGATCCTTTACTATCATTTTATACCTGTATCAGGAATGGTGTTAGATTATATGCTAAAAATTCGACCGATCGGTCTCTTCACCGGCTTAAAAACCTTGTTGAAGCATCTTTTAAACCGATTGATAACTTATCGCTCAAGGTTTTTCTAATCTCATACTTTATGCCATATAAGTCAAGATGTTCGCTCTTGGAAAGAAGATAATCATCACTGGTAATGATATCATCTACCAGTTTTAATTCCAGGGCTTTACTACCATACCAGTGTTCACCGGTAGCAATTTTTTCAATATCCAGGCCTTGACGCCCCTGGTTCACGAACTCCTTAAACAGAAGATGGGTATCCTCTAATTCTTGCTTTAATTTTGCACGATCCGCTTCCGTATTCTCTCCAAAAACTGTCAGGGTTCTTTTATATTCGCCTGCTGTAATCTGCTCATAATCGATGTCATGCTTTTTCAAAAAACGGTTAAAATTGGGTATTTGCGCTATCACACCAATGGAACCGATGATGGCAAAAGGTGCTGAAATGATCCTGTCCGCAACACAAGCCATCAGATATCCACCACTGGCTGCCACTTTATCTACAGCAATGGTCAATGGAATATCACATTTTCGAATCCTCATTAATTGAGAGGCAGCCAAGCCATAGGTATGAACCATGCCGCCGCTACTGTCCAGGCGTACCAAAACTTCGTCCTTAGGGTCAGCCACAGTCAAAATAGCAGTTATCTCCTCTTTCAACGCCGCTACTGCAGAAGCTTTTATATCCCCTTCAAAATCCAAAACAAACAGCCTGCCTCTTTCAACATGATCGGCTTTTTTCTTTTTCTCCTTCTTCTTCCGAATCTTTTCCTCTTTTAGACGTTGTTTCCGTACCGTCTTGGATAAGGTCTCCCGCTCAAGGGTTCGCGCCAGATCCCTGTATTTCTCATTCAGATTCACAATCTGGATATGATCCTTCTTCATGGCTTTGCCTTTCATCAGCAAAGATAAAAACCCACTAACCATAAAAAGAATTGCGGCAACAATGGTCACGGTTTTAAATAAAAACAAGCCATAGTCTAAAAGTATGTCAATCATTATTCATCTATTTAAGGGTTCAAGTTGATATTCCTTTTCTTTTACTCTATTTTGTTTCTTCTGAAAAGGGGTAAGGCAATGCATTGAGAAAATAAACTTTTAATACTTCCGGATTATAAACCAATTTTGAGATTTTCCATCATTGATGCAAGGACAAATCTCATTCAACCAGCTTTTTATACCCTATCGGAGCCATTAATAGTGTTGTAAAGATACCAGGATAATGATAAATAATAGTCAAACACCGAATAACCAACCTAAAATTTGAAATATGGGACTTTTAAAACCTGTCCATTGTTTGGTGAGTTCGCCGATGGCGATGGGGAATAAACTCAGGTATAAACCTATTAACACAGATTAATGGCGTTAAATCAGGAAAGAGGTGATATGAAGAGTGAAGATTTTGAAGTTTTTGGTATTTCCGTGGAAAGTATTCGAAACAGAAACGAGTCGCAGGTAATTAAATACATGCGCGAATTAATTCCTCAGTTTCCTGATTTTGATTACTGCTCAATCTGCGTTCAGGATGTCTATGCCTTAAGCTTGAACCAGCTTGCTCCCCGGTATGTCCAGAAAGGAACAATCGTTTTACGCAAAGAGTTTCAGGAAAGCGATTTCAGAGACGTTGTTGAAGGAGCCATTGAGCAGGTATTAAAAAACAGAAATCATCCCTGATAACCGTCAGGATTACTTGTACCCTTGCGGTTATCTGAGTTTTGATAATCTTTCATCCTTACACCATGTGCTTTTGCGGATGAAGCATGTATACGCATATATCTGCCAGGAAAACGCAAATCTGAACAAATACCACAGAGATAAGAATTATTGTCAATACCATGGGTACATCCTGTTGAATTAATGAATTCAACAACGATTCTCCGAGCCCGGGCAAATCGAATACCACCTCTACAACTAATGCACTACTTACAATCAAAGGTAACCGATAGGCGGTAACAGGCAGGATTGTTATTAAACTGTTTCTGAAAGCGTGCCAGGGAACGCTGCCGGGGAGAGGGACGATGCCGCTGGTCTTTAACCCGCAAGCCAGTGCATTTTCGATATATTTTGATTGAAGTTCCCTGTCATGTACGTTTGAAGTTAACCTAAGAACATCCATGGCACTACCACTGCCCAAGGCAAGTGCCAGGACTGCCAGAAACAGATTGGACTCACTCTTAAGAACTAAAAAAAGAAAATAGGCAATGATATAGGCTGGAATGGACGAGAGAAAAAACAATGACAAGGTTGAAAACGACGTGAGAAATTCCACAGAGCCCCTCTTTTTGCCGGAAACAACCTCATTGTTCAGGGTGGCTTGGATGGTCCCAATAACAACTCCGATCAAGGAAGCTAAGATAAAGGCGTTCCAACATAACACCAGGGTATTTTTAGCCCTTTTCCTCAATTCCTCAGTCTGCCAATCTCCCTTCACACTGTCGGACACCTGAGGGCTCCCTTTGGCAATCATTAATAGCCAATCAACATATCTTGCCGTTGACCATTGTTGGACAATCGTTTTTTCCTGAATGGTACTCCTGGGGTCGATGACCCGTTTAGGCGGTAGAAAAGTGAGCAACAATTGAATACCAAAAGTGGCCAATAGTCCTATCCAGATAATCCGAACTATAAACCTTATAAAGACAAATCGTACTATGGAAATCATAATTGCTGCTCCTTTTTTATACCTGCATCAGAGATCGTGATTACTCGCTTTTTTCCGTTTCAGCTACGACAACCCATTCCTCCACAGAACCCAGCAGAGAGTTTGGATCTGAGATCATAACATTGTCAAATCGAGCCGAATAGTAGGCCGTCGTTGGCAAACTAAACAGATAGGTATACGGACTTAAATCCAACAAAAATAGGTGAAGTTTTTTCGCAGCTGGCAACCTTTGTTCCCAGAAAGCCGAATTCTCCCATTCATCAAGGATAGCGTTCAGATTTTCAGAACTGATACTGGTGATATTGCCGGAACTGTTCGAACGATATAATTCCGCAATGTTATAACCATCGGAAAAACCGGAATGTCTGATTAATGCCATCTCAAAATTCTTATTGTTGATTTGAGTTTCAAAAGCCATTCCCAGCCCTTTTGCCTCAATCTGTATTCCGATCTCTCCCAGTTGCAAAGCCAGCTTTCCTGCCAATCTTTCCATTGTTTTTGAAGCATCATCCTGATAAATCAAAACCGTTTTGATTCCCTCTTTTCCTTTTAGTAACTTCCTGGCTGCTTCAAGATCATAGGAGAGAAGATCATCAAATTTCTCATAACGCTTATCGTCGTTATGAGGGAAAGGTCCTTTGTTGATGAATTCAGATATCTCCCCTTTTCTTGCCTGTTGAGCCAGTTCTATCTTATCAACTGCCCTTGACACAGCCTGTCGAACCGATTTGTTGGAAAAAGTAGGCGAAATCGTATTAAAGGCAATTGCATAAAAATGAAGCGGAATATAATCCGCATGCTTCAAGCCATTTTCATCAAGCATCGCATGAAGATTTGGCGATGTTTCCAGAATCAGATCAATTTTTCCGTCAATCAACATTCGAACTTGTTTCTCCTGATCATGAATCAGAGTAGCTTCGATTTTCTGGATAAAGGATTCACTGGTGGTCTCTTCTTCCACATCACTTTCCTCAACCGGCTGACTGGTCGCCGAAACAAAGGAGACAGTATTTCCCGTCCATTCACTGAATTTAAAGGGCCCTGTTCCAATCGGTTTTCTGGCGAATTCCTGGGCAACGGCATCGGTTCTAAGATCAGGTGACATCGGTTTCCCGTAATACTGGGCGGGGATGATTTTGAAAGCCAGCAGATCCCTGACAACATGCACTGATATGTTCTCTTTGAATACAATTCGCACCGTAAAATTATCCACGATATCAACCCTGTCGATCAGCTGATTAATTCTTCCCCTTAAGGGTGACCGGTTATTTGGATCCTTGATGCATTCAATGGTAAATCGTACATCTCTGGAGGTAACCATATGATCTGCACTGTCATGCCATCTTTTCCCCTGGTCCAGTTCTACAATGAAAATATTACGGCTGTTTGCATCCTGAATGAAATCCGTTGCCAGTCCGTTTACGTAATCCCTCGGACTTCGTCCGCTTCGATTTGCCAAACCGTCAAAAACCGGATCTAGCAGTGTAAGACCGGAACTGGTCTGCTCAAATAACGGGTTCAGCGTTTTTGGCAATTCATTAAAAGCCACAATTAATGTTTCCTGGCGAATTTTTTTCTCAATGGCCAATTGCTTCTTTTCCTGGACATCCAGGTAATAGAAAATTCCAATCGCCGCACAAAGTACAATGACCACAATTCCTATAATTATATTTCTCTTAGACATACTGTCCTCCTATAACATTTTGATAATAAAACCGGGCTCTTGGCCCGGCATTGTACAATTTTGAATCTAAATTAATAGGTAACAGGAATCTTATAAATTCTCGCTTTGATTTCGTACTTATTATCATTACTTTTTTCGTTTTTAACTTCAGTATAGTAACGTCCACCTTTGAAGTTTTCGGTATAGTAACTGCGCTTATTACCCTGAGTTTTTGGAGCTTTTAACACATTCTTTTGTCTACTGTCCTCCTGGTAATAATTTCTCAAATAGGTCAGCTGATGAGTTTTGGGAACCTCGACCTCCAAAGCGTACACATCCTCAGCTGCAATAGATTTGTCTTTAGGTTTCGGCAGTTGAGATCCGCCTTGCCATTTCTGAAGTTTTCCTTCCTCCAGGGTACCAATTCCAACGCTTGGCTGAAGAACTGTTGTTACCAGAGGATTTAAAGGAGCTCCCTGCTTCAGGAAGGCGCGCCATTTTCTGTTTCTCTCCTCAATAACCCTTTTACGTTCTGCTTCTTTCCTTCTTGCTTCAGCAAGTCTTTCCAGTTTTTTCCTTTCAGCCTCGCGAGCACGATCCATCTCCAGCTGTTCCTGTCGCTGCTTTTCCTCTTCCAATTTTCGCTCTGCTTCAGCCGCTATGCGGTTTGCCTCCTCAATTTTTTTCCGTTCGGCTTCAGCCATTTTTTGTTTCTCTTCCTCAATTGCTTTCTGAATGGCAATAGCTTGTTCAGCAGCCTGTTTGATATAATCAAGATCATCGGTATTAAATTTTACATCTTGATACTCCTGAACATATCCATAGGCGGTTCTAATACAAGCCATGGTCGCATCGTAGTCTTCATCCAGAAACTTGGCTTTGGCGCATTCAACCTGTGCGTCATACTCAGCCAACAGCTTTTCTCTTTTCTTAAGTTCATCGATAGCCAGATCATTCAGTTTTCTGTTGCGAATGCTGACACTCTGCTTATGACTGGCACAATATTCTTCATAATCTTTGAATTCCTTCTTAAGATCCGTCCAGTACTTTTCATTTTTAAGGTCTGTCATAATATTAAAATAGACCTGTTCCACAGCCTTGTACGCCTGATTAATCTGCTCCTGCAGCTTGGGAAAGCGGACAAACCACCGAGCGCTTTCGTCTGTTTTCAGATCGATTGCCCCCATAGCCATTCGCAGTGATTTTTGATAATTTTTCTCTGCATTTGCCTGGTCGATCTTCTTTAATAATTGAGTCAACATGGTAGTATAGGCTTCGTCAATCATTGCATACCCTTCATCATTCAGAGCTTGCATGGAAGCATACTTTTCAAACCACTTTGCGTTTTCATCAGTTTTTACAGCAACCAGATCTTCGGCATTTTGAACCATCCCCATGAAGTCCTTTTCGGTTTTGGCTTGCAGTGCTTTGTTCTTAAACTCCGTCATGATTGCCAGAAAGGATTCTTCGATCATTGCATACGCGTCGGTCATGTACTGCTGTAAAACCGGTGACTTTTGCAGCCAGTCCTTGTTCTCCCATCGATCCCAGCTGACTATAGCTTCACTGTGCTCAATCACCTTCTCATATGCTTTTTCTTCCTTAGCCTGCAGGGCTTTCCCCTGGAGATCAACTATAGCCATGGCAGCCACAGCTTTTTCGATGGGCTCAGACAAATCTTCTTTCTCTTCCTGTTCCCATTCTCCTTTGGCAATCTGGTATTCACCTTTCCCGAAATGCTCCCATCCTTTGTCCAGATGGCTCACACAGCCTGAAATAACCATTGCAAAAATACACAAGGTACTCCAAACCATCCTGTTAATATGTCTCTTCGTTATTAACATTCTCTCCTCCAATACATAATAATTAAAAAACAACACCGGTAAGCGTTGGATGAAAAAATAAAAAAGGTATTACGGATACCTATTCAAACTATTCGCTGCCAAAAGAATCAAAGGTACCCAACATTTTTGCTGCTTTAATTAATTTTATAGTAACCTTGTGTTCAGGATAATTAATGATCCTATCCACCAGATTATTTTCCACGATTTTTCCTTCGTCGATCACAATAATTCGATCACAAAGTTTTGAGACAATTCCAATTTCATGGGAAATCAGAACACAGCTCAATTGATTCTTTGAATCCTGTTTGCGCCTTTTTAAATATTCAATCAGCCGGTTTTGCGCAATCAGATCCAAATGGGTGAACGGTTCATCTGCAATAATCACTGCCGGTTCCGCTCCAAAAGCTCTTAACAGTGCAAATCTCTGCTTTTGACCACCACTTAGATTTCTTGGGAACTCATCCAGTGTTCTCTCTTCCAGCAACAACAATTCCAGTAATTCGCCAAGGGACGAACTTATCTGCCTTTTGTCCAACCCCATTGCCTTGAAGCACTCTGAAAGATTCTGTCGCATGGTTATGGAAGGATCGAAAGTATCTGCCGGATCTTGAAAAACCACCTGGAGTGATCGATAGAATTTTTCCTTTTCCTTGCGATTCTTAAATTTTTTCAGGTTAATTCCACTAAAATCGATCTCGCCCGTAAACCCGGTGAAAATCCGGGACAGCAATCCACCAATGGTTGATTTACCTGATCCTGAGCTGCCAACCAGAGCTAAAAACTCTCCTCTTTTTATCTCAAAATTAATATCCCGCAAAACCAATGATTGCTTTTTCTTAAAGAGTGATTTTTTTTGAAACGCAAAGTTTGTATTATCAATCGAAATCAAGGTATCCGCAAATTGACGCTCTTCATTCCCTTCGCAATCTCCCAGGTGGCGGTTAACGGTTTTGGCAAGATTCACCATCTCCTCAAGTTTCTCATGTCTTGGATTCGAAAGGGTCTCCTCAATACTGCCTGATTCATAAAGCTTACCATCGTGCATGAATAAAACCCTGTCCGCCTCCAAGGCTTTTAGAACACTCAGGTCATGAGTTACACAAAAGATAGATCCCAGATACTCCTGCTTTTTTAATCGTTTTAAGGTGTCAATTAATTCGGTTACAGTCAGAGAATCAAGTGAGTTTGAGGGTTCGTCCGCAAGAAGGATGGAACATTGACGGCACAAGCTCATGGCAATGCCCACTCGTTGTCTTTGCCCTCCACTCAGATCTCCGGGATAACGATTGATGACCATCTCGGGGTCAGACAATCCTGCGTCTAAAAGCGCCTGGGCTGCTTTTCCCCAGGCCTCCTTTTCATTCAATTTTGGAGTGATAGTGGTAATTGCTTCCACTAACTGCCGATCTATCTTCAATGACGGATTCAGCGACTGGGCAGGTTCCTGAAATATACAGCGCACTTTTCTCCCTCTGGTCGCCTCAAGTTTTCGTGGAGAAAGCCCAACAACAGAAATGTCATCGATAAAAATATCTCCCTTGATATTCCAGTCGGAACCAGGTAATAATCCCAAAATCGCACGGAAAAGCGTTGTCTTCCCTACACCAGATTCACCAAGAAGCCCAACGGATTGTCCTTTAAAAATCTCAAACGATATATCATCCACAACCCTGGTTCCGGTCCGTTTGGGTATACATGTGAGATTTTTAACGGATAAAATGGTTGTATTGGTTTCACTCGATTGAATAGGATCCATTCCTGTCCTTTATTAGCGGTCGTTGCTGAGAATATTTACCAGGGTGTCTCCAATCAGGTTCACGCCCAGGATACTCATGATAGTCACCAGAATGGGAAAAGCTACAATCCATAGGTTTTCAATAAACAGAATGGATCTGCGTGCCTCGGCTAATATTTTCCCCCATGATAAATACCCCCCGGTTCCCAGCTCTCCAAACCCGATTTCAAAAGCATACCCCAAGGCTGACTCTACCAGAATTGTAGCTCCAAATAAAAAAGTAGCCTGGACTATTAGTTCCGTCAGGCAGTTTTTCCATAAAATATTATAAAATAGAATTTTGGCAGAGTTAACATTCGAACTGCGCAACGCTGTTACAAATCGTCTTGATGACAGTTGTAACACCCTGTTTTCTATAATTCGCGCTACAGAAGGCAATGAGGACAACCCGATGGCTAACCCTGCCATGGGAACAGCATAAATGGCAACCAGTCTGGTAGCTGCGGAGTGAGCAGCCCAGAAATTAAATACCCCCAGCACGATTAATACAAAAAACAGTTGAGGCACAATCTCAAAAAACTGGGTAATAACAGATGCTACATTACCAACCAGCTTGCCTTTGCCTGCCAACGCCAATCCAATCGGTATTCCCAGCAATAAGGCGATAATAGTGGCAATTGTTGCAACCAGATAGGCATTCATGCCCCCAATAATGATTGTTGCAAGAATATCTCTGCCTTCATAGTCGGTTCCCATAAAAAAATCGCCTCCCGGAGAGAGGCTTTTGGGAAAACTTGTTATCATGGTTCGAATTGAGAAATATGAAAAATCGGAACTTGCAACACTGATGCTAAAATAGATGGGTATAATCAGCAACAATCCCAAAACCAGCTTATAGCGCTTGTTCAGCACAGAATGGGTTATCATCACTGCAAAGACTATACTGCAAAGGGTTACAGCCATACCTATTTTCAATAGATGGCTGTCAAACACTTGAAAAATGGAGAGTGCAATTGGCAGGAAAAAAATGATCGGAATAACCGGTAGAACCCGCCGGTGACTGGCTACCGGTACTTGCACAGCCAAAGTGCCTGGAAGTTGGTTTTTCATTCCCTGAATCCTTTAAAACTACGTCATTCCCTGAATTCTCAAAAGCAAAATTCGATTAATCAAAAAATCTTTTTTTGAAATGGTAAGTTGAAGGTTAGTACAAAAAAAACAGTAGTGTCTACTTGATTTCGTTGATTCCAAGCAATTCAAGGTACATATACCCTTCTTAAGATGCTGTTATTTTAACGTTTGTATTTTTTCAAAAGAATGGATAAAAAGGTCTGCTTCTTTGTGGAGTTCCCGGCATGACGATTGATTATATTCACCTTGGTGAAACAATCCGGATTTAGGATAAAACTTTATACACTGATATTTTGGGTTTATTTGCCATTGGGCGAAAAAAGATGGTCAAAAAATATCAATACCGGAAAATAAGAAAACCGCCCAATCTAAAAAGATTCTCTTTTGGGGTTCAGCGGCAAGGAAAATCTATGTGAGTAGATTATTTGAGGAATTCGGAGATAATTCCGTGGATCTTTTCAGGATGATCAAGATGCAAATGATGCCCCCCTGGGAGGGTTGTCTTTTTTAAAGAACGAACTTTTGCGCATCTGGATTCAAGATAGGCTCTATCGGTCAACAATCCGGATTCTGCTGTGATCAATAGTGTTGGTGCAATTATATTCTCAAGATAAGAATATACCTGCTCTTCAGTCAGATAGCTGGGAGACGCTATTTTCAACCTGGGATCACTCCTCCAGGTAATACCGTTTTCAAGTTCTATCACTCCTCTTTCGATCAGAAGCCTGACGGACTCGTTACTCATATCTCCTACCCTGGATCTTATCTCAACCATCTCCTCAATATTCTCATACAGTGGTGGTTTTAAATCCGTTATTTTTTTCATTTGAGTAATGGATCGATTCAGGTATTGATGAGAATTTTTGGGATCTCGAGTCATTGGACCTAACCCCTCAATCAGAACCAGCTTTTCGATTCTATCGGGAAAGGCGCCCGCAACAATAGTTGCCACACCTGCTCCAAGTGAATGTCCCAACAAGTTAAAGCGTTTCCATCCCAGGGCATCAACTGCTTTTATCACATCTTCGGCATAATCCAAATAATGATATTTGATGCCCCGCGGCCGGTGAGCAGAAAAACCATGCCCGGGGAAATCCAGTGCAACCAGGTACAAATCAGGCAAAAGGGGGGCAAGTCTGTCGAAGGTGGCGGCATTATCAAGCCAGCCATGAAGCGCAAGAGTGGGAATGCCTTTCTTGTTCCCCCATACTTTTGCTGCATATTTGTTAAACGAAGTTTTGATCTCGATTTCCTGAGCGGTTGGTTTCTCCATATTGCATCAAGGGATAATTGAGTTGATTGTAAAAATGCTGCTCTCTACGAGCTAATTCATCGCCGACGAGCTGATTTAATAGACTATTCCTTCTTTGGCAAGCATCTCTTGTTTGATAACCTCTCCTTTTTCATAATAGCTGACCAACTTGTAATATCCAGTTTTTTCAGCGTCTTCAGGGGTTAAGTAGTATTCAGATCTTATTTTTTTCCCCACTACGGAAAAGATGTCGATCGACTTCCAATAAACCATTTTATCAAATTCACTATGATTGTAATAAACCTCTTTCCTGGATTTAATCCCGTCCATATTATAAAAGGTAATCACCTTATGATATCCCAATTGATTTGCCTTTTCCTCATTTATGTTGATTTCGGACCGATAAAGAATTCCATTGGAAGCATAATCCTCAATCACCTTCTCTATTTTCAAGTCGTTATACTGATTAAGCAGCCGATATCCCTCCATTCTGCGCATTATCCCCGAATTATCAAAATATTCAGTCTTCTCTTTCAGTTTATACTCCTTATCATTTCTGTGATAAACAGTCGTAACCGTTGGACCACCATATTTGTTCACCCTATCAATTACTTTTTTCTCAATTGCCTGAACGAAATCAAGGCTTAGAAAACAGAAACAAGCCAGAATTAGATATATCTTCATGATTCTCTGCTGTTTAATTTTCGGTTGTTCCCCTCTTTGTTCGGGGGTGCGAAACTTGAAAACATGGATCAAAAAAGATCCCGAATCAATAATAATACAGACGATTACGGAACCGGAATTTCTGATAACAAAGTCTGAACAATATCATCCGAATTTTTTTCTTCTGCTTCAGCTTCGTAAGAGATCATAATCCGATGCCTGAGAATATCCGGGGCGACCACTTTAATATCCTGCGGGGAAACAAATCCTTTACCCTGGAGAAAAGCATATGCCCTGGCGGCAATTGCCAGTGTTATGGTTGCCCTGGGCGAAGCCCCGATCTCGATCAACGGTTTCAAATCCGGTAAATCATATGTTGCCGGATTCCGGGATGCATCCACTAAATCGACAATATAATCCTTGATCTTTTCATCTACATAAACATCCTCAATCATCGTCCGCATGGTCAGGATCTCACCCGGGGTTATTACCCGTTTAATAGCCGACTCCTGATCAAAGGATGAAACCCGGTTTAAGATCTCCCTCTCCTCCAACTTGGATGGGTAGGATATTTTCAGCTTCATCATAAAGCGATCTACCTGCGCTTCAGGCAAAGGATAGGTACCTTCCTGTTCAATGGGATTCTGGGTAGCCATTACTAAAAAGGGTTTCTCCAGATGATACGTTTCTCCAGCCAGTGTCACTTGTTTCTCCTGCATCACTTCCAACAGTGCACTCTGAACTTTTGCCGGCGCCCGGTTAATCTCGTCAGCCAGGATAATGTTTGCGAATATCGGCCCCTTCTTGGGAGAGAACGTTCCCGTTTGTGGATTAAAAACATTCGTTCCGATTAAATCAGCCGGAAGCATATCCGGTGTGAATTGTATGCGCCGGAATTTGGCTTCGATTGTTCTGGCAAGTGAATTAACCGAGAGAGTCTTGGCCAACCCCGGTAATCCCTCAAGCAGTATATGACCGCCGGTTAACAGACCAATGATTAATCGTTCCACCATATAATCCTGCCCTATCACCGCTTTTGATATCTCTGCCCGAATATCCTTGATTTTTTGGCTTTCAATCTTGATCCGATCCTCAAGCTCTTTGATATGCTCGTACATACTAACCTGACTTGATATTATATTTTGGTAATTGTTTCCCAAACCCCGATCCCAAGAATCCTGATCTCTGGACGCGCCAAGGAAACCATTTTATTGTTTGCTAATTGTATTGAAAATACTATCGATCCCAATTGTATCTTTCAAGAGTTATTCTTCTAATAATCCGTTAATTGACCAAAACATCAGTCCGTCGTACACTCTATCTACATAACCTGCCGATTTGCCGGGCACAGTTTTATTCTTTCCATGTCAGAATCCGAAAAAAAATCAGCAATTGAATTGCACCATGAAACCCACTCAAAACGAGATTGAAGAAGAGATTGAAAAACTGGCTTCAGTTTTGAACCTTTATAAAGACAAGGGTCAGCAACTCATGATCCAGTTAAAACCTTATCTGGATGTATTGAACCATTCTCTTGATCAAATGGTCGTACAATCACCACCAAAACTTAAGAGATTAAAACTGCACCTGGAAATTTTATACCTGAAATCCCAATTGAAAATGATCAACGCTTTGATCAAAGCCAAGCAGGTAAATGATTCGGAAGTGAATACAAAATGGGGAGATGATGATCAGGCAGATGACCCGATGCCACCTGCTGAATAGATATGTAGATTACTGCTTGAGATTAGAGTCTTGCTTTTGCAGTTTCTGCCACGTTTTTAAAGGCATCAAAGTCAAATATTGCCAGGTCAGCCAAGGACTTCCGGTCAATTTCAACCTGCGCAAGTTTTAATCCGTGCATCAGTTTACTATATGACATCCCACAAATTCTTGCGGCAGCATTAATGCGGATAATCCATAAAGATCTGAAATCTCTCTTTTTTGCTCTCCTGTCCCGATATGCATAACATCTTGCTCGATCTACCGCTTCCTTCACTGTCCTCAGCAGTCTGCTTCGACCCCCACGGTATCCTTTAGCCGCCTTAAAATAGGCTTTTTTCTTTTTTCTAGCGTGTACAGCTCGTTTTACTCTGGCCATTTTTTTCTTTCTCTAATTTTAATCGTTAGATAGATCAATTATCAGGAGTCTGCGATTCTTTATTACTTGCCGTAAGGCATCATCCGCTTAACAGAGGGAACATCCACTGCTGCGATCAATCCACTTGCTCGTAGATTCCTTTTCGTCTTGGAGTCTTTCTTTGTCAGAATGTGCCCCAACTTGGCTTTCTTTCTTTTAATTTTCCCAGTCCCGGTAAACCTGAATCTCTTTTTTGCCGAGCTTTTAGTCTTTAGTTTATATCCAGCCATAATATTATTTCTCTTTTTTCTTTGGTGCCAATATCATAAAAGTTGTGCGTCCTTCAGCGCGAGGTCTGGTTTCAACCTCTCCGACCTCATCTGCCTCCTGAGCAAATCGCTCCAGCAGTTCAATGCCCATATGGGTAAAAGCCAATTCTCGACCCCTGTACTGCAGGGTCACTTTCACCTTGTTACCTTCTGTCAAAAATGCAATCGCATGTTTCAGCTTAAAGTTAAAATCATGCTCTTCCGTCTTGGGGCGAAGCTTAATCTCCTTAATACGAATAACCACTTGTTTCTTTTTGGCGTCGTGCTGTTTCTTACTTTGCTGATATTTGAATTTCCCGTAATCCATGATGCGACAAACGGGAGGATCCGATTTATCACTAACTTCAACTAAATCCAACCCTTTCTCTTCAGCCAGCTGTAATGCTTCTTCCAGAGCAACGATACCCAGTTGACCACCTTCATCGTCAACAACCCGAACCTGCGAAGCTCTGATTGCTTCATTAACACGGGTTTTATCGTTCTTTACAAGCTTCCTTCGCTTTTGTTGAGCTATATTATTCCCCCTTCAAGTTATTGATTTAAAGAAAGTATAGGCGCGGACGGGATTGAACCGTCGACCACTACCGTGTCGAGGTAGTGCTCTCCCACTGAGCTACGCGCCTATCAACTTCTATGATATTGCAATCATGGTGGAGGATAGCGGAGTCGAACCGCTGACCTCCTGCTTGCAAGGCAGGCGCTCTAGCCAACTGAGCTAATCCCCCGTTCCATAGAGTAAATCAAATATTATTGTCCGCGACGTATTGGTGGGCCAGGGTGGACTCGAACCACCGACCCCATCCTTATCAGGGATGTACTCTAACCAACTGAGCTACTGGCCCAATTTGTCACTAAACATTATTTAATATCTAACATGGTCGGTTCTGTCAAATGCTTTTTTTCCTTAAAATTTCTTTCTTAAAAAGAGCATTCATAAATAATAGTAAGAAGCCCTATTTCCGTCAAATACTTTTTGGCTTGATGAAATAAGAAATCAATTGCTAGCCTTAGAGAATGGTGCAGCTTTAATCACTAATATTATTCCCGTTTTATAGTTTGTGATAAGTTCTAGATACCAAAACGCAACAATTCAGTGTTATATCAACCTTGATATATCGCATCTTTCTGCTTATGCAAATGTGATAAACAATGGGTAAAGCTTTTTAAGAAGCAGTCTTTTAGGAAAGACAATTGATACCGCTTTTCTAACAGGTTGAAAAAACTTTAGTTCCATCGCCGCATCAGAAAGCAGAGCCTTTCTGATACGGCGATGGGAAAGTGGAATGAAAGGGAAAACAGACTCAGTATAGTAAGAGAAAGCGGAGAATCCAGAGTTGTCAATATTAAACTTTGTTTTCGCAGTACTATAATTATCAATAGTTCCTAGGTAACAAATGGAGATACCGTGTCACATCTGCCCGTAATCGTAAGCATTGGCGGTGCTAATTCCGCCGGAAGGAGTTCTTTTCATCATGGATACCGCAGGTTGGTCATTGATCGTCTGGAGCAAAAAGAGAGACAAGACACTCTACTTAGTCTCGCAACCATGATGGGATTACTGAAAAGCAAGAATGACTCCCTTGTTGACATGCAGGGGCGGGTATGTTTGCCGGAAGAGGTTGAAGCCCGATTTGCCACTCAAATATATGAGAACACCCTTCTTCGAAAAATCATTCCGGATCTGTTTGATGTTGATAGAGTTCCAATGAATCGAAAAATTGAAGCAACGGATACTGGTAGCTCCGACATTCGATTCTCGATTCCCAAAAAACAATTGCCCAACCCGATTCCGACTAATTGGCAAGTAAGTGAAACTTCAAAGGATCCGGATCAAGTTGAGGTCGCCGTAAACGGATCATTGGAGTTTTATCTGCGCGATTTTAAAGAATCTCTTGTCAAAACAGCCGGACAGTTACCTACCGGTTTTGACGCAGGACGCTATTATAGTTCAACCCACCATCCACGGGGACTCCAAATGGCTGTTTTTGGTGCCTCAGATCTTTTAAATGCCCTTGGAATTGATTGGGAAACGGTCAAACAATCAGTCCATCCCGATCAGATTGGTGTTTACGCGGGTAGCGGACATGGGCAGATGGATGATACCGGCGGGGGTGGATTGATGAAGGCACTGTTGGAAGGGAAAAGAACCTCGTCGAGATATCTACCGCTAAGTCTGGTGGACATGCCGTCCAATTTTATCAATGCATATGTTATAGGAAACATTGGGCACACCGGAACCCAAATCGCAGCTTGTGCAACCTTCCTATATAACCTTGATTTGGCCATTAAGGAGATTCAACTGGGAAAAAGAAGGGTAGCCATTGTTGGTAATTCTGAAGCCCCGATTTTACCCGAGATCATTGATGGCTACAAAGCAATGGGGGCGTTGGCGGACGATGCTAGATTGCTTAATTTCTCTAAAAACGGGATCATTTCGCACGCTGACCGAGCAGCTTCCTGTAAACCATTCAGCGAAAACTGCGGCTTCACCCTGTCCGAATCTTCCCAGTTTTTGGTTCTTTTTGATGATGAATTGGCGCTGGAACTGGGAGCTCAGATTTACGGCTCGGTGGCTGATATATTTATTAAAGCCGATGGGTATAAAAAATCGATCTCTTCACCCGGTTTTGGAAATTATATCACCTTGGCCAAAGCATCTGCCCGCTTAAGGGCAATCTTGGGTGAGGATTCATTGCGAAACAGAAGTTATGTCTCGTCACATGGTTCCGGAACCCCTCTGAACAGAACAACCGAATCACACGGTCTGAATGAAACGGCCAAAGCATTCAAGATCAATCAATGGCTGATTTCAGCCGTAAAATGTTACCTCGGACATCCTCTGACCCCGGCTTCCGGAGATCAATTGATTACTGCGCTGGGCACATGGCAGTATGGATGGGTCCCTGGTATTTTTACCCTGGACGCTATTCCGGAAGATGTTCACAGAAGCAACCTCAAGTTCAGCAAGGAACACGTCCAAGTCGAAAAGGATGCATTTGACGCAGTTTTTATTAACTCAAAGGGATTTGGCGGCAACAATGCTACCGGTCTGGTGCTTTCACCGCAGGTTACGCTGAGAATGTTGGAGCACAAACATGGCAAATCAGCAATAACTGCATACCAGGAAAGATGCCAGAAAACCATGGAAACAGCACAAGAGTATGACAAAAAAGCCATCAAAGGAGAATTTGAGGTATATTATAAGGACGGAGAACATGTTTTAAATGAACAGGATCTGGAGTTGACCGACAAAGAACTGAAAATACCGGGGTATAAAAAGTCTGTAGATTTGAATCTGACAAATAGTTTTCCGGATATGACACCCGTTTAACAGGTGTCTGAACGAAAACCCTGTTAATCCTCGCGACAATCCGTATGGAAAGCAGATATTCCCGGTGAAGATCTCCGCTTTCAGCTTCAGCATTCAGGTTTATAACTGATTGAAATGCTCTGGCGCCTGGCTGAAAGCAGATCGCCGACCAATACAAGCTTTAAGTCGAATCTTCTTGTTTCAAGTAGTACCATGATAGAAAGTAGTAACTTTTCGTTCGGACACTAACCAGAAGGGATACGTTGAATGGAATTATAAATATTTTTAAACCGGAAGGCATTACTTCAAACGGGGTAATCCATGAGATAAAAAAAACCACCGGAGAAAAAAAGATTGGTCATATCGGCACCCTGGATCCTCTGGCGACAGGCATACTACCTTTATTCCTGGGGAAATACACCAAGCTGATTCCTCACTTTAATCTGGCACACAAGACCTACCGGGCAACTGCCAGACTGGGGGCAACCTCCACCACCATGGATCGGGAAGGTGACATTACCGAGGTGCCTGTTCCGGTAAATCTGTCTAAAAGAGAGATTCTTCAAGCCCTGACATCTTTTCTTGGTACCAGCGAACAGATGCCGCCCATGTATTCGGCAATAAAGATAAATGGGAAGAAGCTCTATCAATATGCCAGGGAAGGGAAAACCATCGAACGCCAGGCGAGGAAGATAACCATATTTGATATCCGGTTATTGGAATATCAGGAAAAAACACTGGAATTTGAAGTGCAATGTTCAAAAGGGACTTACATCAGAAGTCTGGTGGATGATATTGCCATCAAAGTTGGAACAAGAGCCTACCTGCACCATTTGATCCGAACAAAATGTGGAGACTTTTTCACGGAAAAAAATGCGATAGAACTGTCTTGCGCAAAAAAAATGATGAAAAGCGATTTACAAAGCAAGTTCATTGATCCAAAATGTATCTTATTCGATTGGCATGAAGTTAGAATTTTTTCAACTTCGCAACGAAAACAGATCAGCCAGGGCAGGACAATTGAGATACCCGCTGATGATATTTGTTTATCCAATAGGGGGAAACAGTTTTCAAATGCAATCGCCAGAACTCAGAACGGTGAGCTTTTAGCAACGGGAATTCTTGAATTCAGCCAGGATTCCATTTGCAGGTTCCGTTCCGGGAAAGTTTTTATTTAATATTTTAACGCTGGATACGGAGTATTTTATGTTATCACTAGAAGATAAAAAAGAGATTATTAAGACGTACGGAAAAAGCGAAAATGATACTGGATCAACAAAGGTTCAAATCGCCCTCTTATCATCAAGGATCAAGTATTTAACCGAGCACTTTAAGACACACAAACACGATCATCACTCAAGAAGAGGGCTGATGAAACTTGTTGGTAGCAGACGAAGGTTACTGGGATACCTGAAACAGAAAGATGTGAGCCAATATCGTGACCTTATTAAGAGTCTTGGTATAAGAAAATAGTACCAGGATAATATTGAAGTTACGTACTTAACCCAAATCACATCAATTAAGTACGTAACAAAAGACTTTATTTTAAGATTAAATTTCTTGAACCATTCCTTCAAGCATCAGAAAATATTCATTATATCTCACAAAGCTCAGAATGAAGAACAGGCTTCCCAACAACCGGGATCTACCAAACGTTCTGAATACTGGGAGAACTACTCTTCAACACCCTCTAAATCGCTGAAATTTTGGCTTTCGACTGGGAAACCGCTCGATTTGTGCGATTAATGAAACTATAAAAAAAAATATGGAAAGAATCGAAATTGATTATCAGGGAAAATCCCTTACAATAGAAACCAATCACATTGCTAAACAGGCAAATGGTGCGGTTTTAGTTACATATGGCGATACAGTCGTATTGGTAGCCGCAACAGCGGAAACCAAAGATGCTAACATGGATTTTTTCCCCCTGACCTGCGTTTACCAGGTTAGAACATACTCCCAGGGAAGAATCGCCGGGGGATTCATAAAAAGAGAACGAATGCCTTCAGAACTGGAAGTATTGGCTTCCAGGATTATTGACAGACCCTTGAGACCTCTTTTTACCGAAGGCTATTCACGCGAAACACAAGTTATCGCCACCGTCTTGAGCTATGACAAGGCAGCCAATCCCATCTCTGCCTCTTTGTTGGGGGCTTCCGCTGCGTTAGTGATATCCGATATTCCCTATGAAACTCCGATTGCCGGAGTGAGCGTGGGTAGAATTAACGGGGAGTTCATAGTTAATCCATCACCTCAACAGCTTGAAGAAAGTGATATGGACCTGTTTGTTGTAGCCAAAAAGGACGCCATTGTCATGGTTGAAGGCGAAAGCAAAAATATCTCGGAAGAAGATGTTGTCGAGGCTCTGGATTTTGCTCATGAAGCCATAAAGCCACTGCTTAAGATTCAACTGGAATTACGGGAAAAATTCGGAAAAGAAAAGATAAAGGTCTCACCCCCCGAAGAGAATAAAGAGTTAACCAAAGCAATCAATAAGAAGGCCAAAAAGAGCCTGGAGAAAGCGCTTACCATTCCCACCAAGATTGAGCGACAAATCGCAATCAGGGAAGTGGTCAAGGAGCTGTGTGAGGAAATGATTGCGGATGATGCGGATTATACGGAAGGGGACATAAAAGATGCTGTCCATAAACTGGAAAAAGAGATCATTCGCAGAAACATCCTCACCAAAAAACAGAGAATTGATGGTCGGTCCTTTACCGAAGTTCGTCCTATTACCTGTGAAATTGGCATTCTGCCCAATACTCATGGATCAGCTCTGTTCACACGGGGAGAAACTCAAGCCTTGATTGCAACAACGCTGGGAACAAAGGACGATGAGCAGATGATTGACGATCCTTCCGGCACCTATTTTAAGCGTTTTTATGTCCATTACAATTTCCCGGCTTATTCGGTGGGTGAAGTCAGGAGAATGGCGGCCCCGGGACGAAGGGAAATCGGACACGGTAATCTTGCAGAAAGGGGATTGACAAACGTGCTGCCGGATAAGGAATTATTTCCTTACACAATCAGAATTGTATCCGAGATCACCGAATCAAACGGCTCCTCTTCAATGGCAAGTGTATGCGGTGGATCACTCTCCATGATGGATGCGGGCGTTCCTATTTCCTCTCCGGTTGCTGGTGTAGCCATGGGCTTGGTGACTGAAAAGGATAAAACAGCCATCCTAACGGATATTTTGGGTGATGAAGATCATGTCGGGGATATGGATTTTAAAGTAGTGGGAACCTCAGAAGGAATTACCGCTCTCCAGATGGATATCAAGATCGACGGCCTCTCCACCGACCTCATCAAAGATGCTCTTGATCAGGCAAAAGATGGCAGACTGCATATTCTGGCTGAAATGAACAAGGCCATTGAGGGTGCACGGGACACTATCGCCGGCAATGCTCCCAGATTCATCCAGTATAAAATTTCACCTTCAAAAATCAGGGACATCATCGGCCCCGGTGGCAAGGTGATTAAGGGGATTCAAGCAGAAACCGGTGCAAAACTTGAGATTGATGATTCCGGCATTATCAACATTTCATCTGCCGATCAGAAGAGCGCTGAGAAGGCTCTTGCCCTGATCAGAGAAATCACACAAGATGTCGAAATTGGAACCATATATGAAGGAACCGTCAAGAAGATTGTTGATTTCGGTGCCTTCGTTGAGATCCTGCCAAACACCCAGGGACTCGTTCACATCTCTGAAATAGCCAAAGATAGAGTTAGTAAGGTGGAAGAGGTATTGAGCGAAGGACAAGTCGTTACGGTAAAAGCGATCGGATTTGACAAACGTGGAAAATTAAAATTATCCATGAAAGCTGTAGAATAAGAATCTATGCATTTCAACAGACAATTTGACTCTTGAAATGCAGTTCGATCCACGGTATACTGCGCTTATATCGTGTCCCCATAGTTTAGCTGGATAAAACAGTGGATTCCTAATCCTCAGCTCCAGGTTCGAGTCCTGGTGGGGGCACCATTCATATCAATAAGTTACAACCTGCTTCGACTTCTGCAAGGCTCTACTCTAAATTGCCCCAAATTACCCATAGATTTGTCATTCTCAATCCTGTTGAATAAAGGATTCCCAGAAGCACCCTCTCAAAGTCCTGTTTTCAGTTGCTCTACGCCCAATTGCACAAGAATAATACATAAAGACACATCATCTGATTGTGTCCCCATATCATGCTGTCTATTCCTTTCTTGACCGAACTATTCTGATATGTCATTTTTACTATAGAAATGACCAGATCACGTTTTCTATAGTAAAAATAACAACCAGGTGTAATATGTTTGTTGGTAGGCAAACTGAACTCGATTTATTGGAAGAGCATTATAAATCAAAAACATCCGAGTTTTGTATATTATATGGAAGACGCCGAATTGGAAAATCGACCCTTCTGGAGAAATTCACTGAAAACAAGCCAGCATTTTTCTTTCTAGCTGGCAGAGAAACGAAGCGCCAACAATTAAAACGTTTTGTTCGTGAACTTGGTGAAGCTGTATCAGACCCTCTTACAGGAAAAACCATTGTCTCAGAATGGGATGAAGCGTTGATGTTACTGGATCGAACGCTTCCCCTTCTTTTACAAAAATCGGATACAAAAAAAGCGATTGTCGTATTTGATGAATTCCAATGGATGTGTCGGGGAGCAGTTGAGCTACTCTCCGATCTACAACGTCACTGGGATAAGAAATGGAAAGATGCTAAAAATCTAATGCTGATCCTCTGCGGATCTTCAATCAGTTTTATGCTGGGCGATGTTCTTTCCCGGAAAAGCCCCCTGTTTGGGCGTCGTACATTCAGTTTCGAGTTGAATCCATTCAAGGTTAAAGAAGCAGCAACGTTACTGCGGTTCAAGGGAAAATTCGAAGTGGTGGAGTCATATCTGGCTGTGGGAGGAGTTCCTAAGTATCTTGAAATTATGAACACAAAAGGATCATTTCAGCAATCTATCACTAAGCAGGCATTCACAGCATCAGGCTATTTTTTCGAAGAAATCCGATTCCTACTGGCTGAACAGTTAAGAGAAACAGAGCACTATTATATGGTTCTTTCTCAATTAGCCAAAGGCAGTATGGGTGTCACTGAGTTGGAGAAGTCAACCGGCATAGGTTCAGGCCAAATAATGTATTATCTGGAACGGCTCAACTTGTTAGGATTTGTGTCCAGGCATATACCCATCGGAAAAAGTGTTAACACTAAAAAAGTCCAGTATTGTTTGGATGACTACTATCTGCGTTTCTATTTTACGTTTGTTCACCCAGATCTTCATCGAATTTCCACAACCCCTGCAGGAATCGGGTTTGATTCTTTGACGGGAAACAGGTGGAGTGCATTTTCCGGTTTATCATTCGAGCATTTTGTGCGTGACCATGCAGTGACAGTTGTATCCAAAGTAGGATTCGAAGGAGGAATCAAGCGACTAGGCCGTTTTTGGCAGACAGCTACAAAACGAAAACGGGGGCTTCAGATTGATTTGATTATCGAATGTGACGATCAGATAACGCTGATTTGCGAATGCAAATGGTCTGGAAAAAAAACAGGTATGGATGCGGTTTTTGATCTTCGCAAAAGAATGGATCTTTATCCCAACATACAGAATCATACTCTCAAACCGGTTATCATTGCAGCAGGCGGAGTCACCGGGAATGTTCTAAACGAAAAAGATATATCTATCGTCACGCTGGATGACTTTTTTATGTAAAACCTATCTGATACGTACCCGGAAAGATTCTCAATGGAATTTCCAGCCTGAATGGTGGCACTTTAATAGCCTGTTATTCCGTCTATTTGAGCTAAAATGCTATTGAAGATACAATTTGATATCTGAATGTCATTTTTACTGCAGATAATCTAACAATAGGGTTTCTATAATAAAAATGACGTGTTCGGCACAAATGCCAAAGTATGTGTCAGGTCAATCACCGCCTCCGTAACCCTACCTGCTTAACTGATCGATTTGGACGCCACTTCTTTCCTGTCTCTTCAAATCCAATTCGAATTTGATCAGTATTGAGGGATATCTTCTGAGGATGAAACTACCTCGACTATGAAAGACAATCCCAAAAAAGATACTCTTCAAGAGGTTAATCATTGTTGACAGGTTAACATATGTTCGTTAATGTGAACATATGTTTTCAAAACAGTTAATCATCCGACAGTAATGAAAATAAGTTGACTCGTGATGAACAGACAGCAAATACTTACTCCTGGATAGTTTTTACTTGTTTCATCCCAGATTTTAAGCAAATTCGCGACCTTCTTCGAGGAGAGATTATGCCAAATGAACAGAAGCATTTATACATGTACGAAGCCCTTGAATTGAGAGCGGAATATGATGCTCGTAGAAAAACATTGAACGATACCCTGCCGGAGAATTTTAAGGTTAGCAAACGAAGGAGTATGTTCGGTAGTGAACAGGAATCGTTTCAACCAAGCCCGGACTACAAGCTGAACGAAGTCAAGGAAGCGATAAGAAAGCTTGACTATAAATACCGCAAACTGAATTCCGCCATTCAGAAAGCCAACTATAATTATCAACTGATTTTTGAGGATGAAGCGATCAATTTGAGTGAAGCGCTCGAAATTCGGAAATCGTTGAATAAAAAGATCGGTGAATTGCACGATCGAACAGTTGCAGCATCTCATCTAAGAACGATTCACAAAGAGGAACGCGATATTGTGGAAGAGAGTGAAATCAGTTATCAAGAAGCGGTATCTGAGTTAAATGATGCCAGAATCGCTTTCAGGGTACTGAATCGCTTCATTAGAAAAGCAAGTTACGAAATTGCAATCGACTACCAGGATGAATAAAAACCAGGGGGAAGACAGGAAGGCAAGTGCAATCTTTTCAGTAATGAGAAGTAGCCAAGTTTGATGATACTTTAAAAGCATCTCCTTGAGGTTGGCAACCTGATGCCCGGTAAAGCTAAAAACATCAAACGGTAAACCGACAAGCAATATCAACACAAAACACCATAGCAATCCATGGCCTTGCGTCTTCCCTTTTATCTGCACTCGACAATCCCTATGACACCTGAATTGAAACGAGCAATCATCAAAACCAATCCTGACTATTTTTCATGGACAATTAAACGGCAGGAGAGCTACCGCGTCAATATACCGGAGATTGATAGATTCGAGATCGATAAGTATTTATTGAAGGATTTGTTCCGTATTGATGTGGCCAACAGTGAGGAAGTCGACGATGCCTGGCGCGAGCTGGACGAGCAGCAGGCTGCCAGGATCAATTTGATATTGCTTCCGATAATGGGAATCGGAGAGGATCTCTTTTTCCTGAATGAACATCTGGGAAAAACCCAAACGATTCTTGATTTCGAGACACTTTATGACTACGACGTTGATGACTTCGAATATCAGGAAAGTGCCCGCGCAAAAGATAACACGGGATATGTACGTCAACCGTACTGTGGTTCCCTATATTTATCATGGGTGCGGCTCATGATTGATGGCAAGTTCAGCTATGCGACTCTCAGCATGGTAGCGGGATATATATACAGTCAACTTGAAGCGTTCGGCTCAAACCTGATTGACCGGCTGATTCCACACAAATATGTGCATGGAAAAAACCATGGTAAACCTGAAAGCAATGGTTATCTGATGGACTTCAAAATCAATGCCGGTGGCCTGGAACCCCAACTGGAAGAGCTACGCGAACGATATTATAACTACACCGCGAAGTCGTATCAGAGACTTTTACAGGAATTCGATGATCAAACCGAGGCTTATGTTCACATCCTGGATGAAAGCAAGGAAAACGAACCGCATCATCATTTTCTGTTTTCAAATAAGAAGGCATTAAAAGAGATTCGATTCAGGTCGTTTATGCGTGATTGTCGAGCTTTGAGCCGGACAGATCGATCGGGACTGCTTGAGTGCCTGGAAAAAGAAAAAAAGTGTTTGAGTGATTATATAAACAGCCAATACCGGGATATTAAGAAAAACTTCGATTCCAAAATTATCAAATTTAGAAAGAAACGAAAGATTATCGTCAAGAAAGATTCGGGATTGGATCAATGGTTTGATTGAGAAAGGGGCTACCTTTTCTGACCTGACGAGAATAATTCTGCTGCACAATAGGTCTTTCTGATGAACAAAGGTTTCGGCTTTCGGGAAGTTTAGGCGACCTTCAGGTTGTGAAAATCGACTTATAATGGCAAATTAGATCAGTTCATTATGAGATAGTGCCGAAATGAAGGTTTTTGTCAATCCACACCCAATCCACAATCATTTTCTGCCTTTTTTATGAATCACCAATCATAACAATATGTTTAAGGTGATATCTCGTAGGATTCCTAATCCTCAGCTCCAGGTTCGAGTCCTGGTGGGGGTACCATATAAATCAATACTTCACAGCTTGAAGGTTTTTCAAAAAAGACTCTGGTGTCACCATAGGTGTCGTTTTTACGCTTCATTCTTTTTTCCCGTGAGGTGACCCATTAAAGTGTTTGTCAATAATAAACACTTTAATGGGTTACTCCACGGGATATCCATCAAAATGAGATCCGGTTTATCTGCTTCTGCTTTCTCAATAGCCTTATCAACTGTATTGACAACGGAAGTGACTTCATATCCGAGTCCCTGCAGCCGGCTTTCAAGCTCCATGGCGATAATGGCCTCGTCTTCTACGATGAGTATTCCGGCTTTAATCATGGTCATGCGATGTTAAATTTGATAGTGAATTTAGTCCCGTTTTTACCTTCCATGTCAATTGAACCGCCGAGTTGATTTTCTACCAACGTACTGACAAGTTTAAGTCCAAGCGTATTGCTCTTTTTCCAGTCAAATCCCTCTGGCATACCGACCCCATCATCCATTACGACCAACTCGAGTTCATTATCCAGTTTTTTCAAGTTCGCAGTGATGATACCTTTACGCTCATCTGGAAAAGCGTATTTCAGAGAATTGGAGATCAGCTCATTGGCAACAAGCCCGAGCGGAGATGCCTGGTTGATGTTGATGGATGTATCTTCAATATTGGATTTAAATTCAACTTTCCGGTTGTCAGTGGAATAGGTTTGGAAAATGGCAGTTGTTATCTTGGACAGATAACTTTTTGAATCAATCTCAGATAAATTGTCTGATCCATGCAATATTTCATGCACTGCTGACATCGCGTAAACTCGACTTTGACTCTCTTTCAGGACATCCTTGATATGATCATCTGCAATAGAGTTGGCTTGCAGTTTCAGGAGGCTGGAGATCACCTGCATGTTATTTTTGACGCGGTGGTGAATTTCATGCAGGAGAGTTTCCTTTTCGATGAGGTTTGATTTTAATTGTTCTTCAGCATGTTTAAAATTGGTAATATCCTGTGTAAAACCGATGGCAATAGTTGGATTGCCATGTTCATCGAATTCGACATCGGCTTTTTCACGCACCCATTTAACCTTGTCGTCAACAATAAGGCGGTGTTCAATATCATAAGGCTCTTTGTTAAGAGCTGCCGTCCACTTTTTGTGAACATATTCTTTGTCCTCCGGGTGAATGCAGTTCAAGAATATCTCATAAGTCAGAGGCGTTCCCAATGGAACACCGAATATCTTGTAATTTTCGTCTGTCCAGATCAGGATGTTCTTCTTTAAATCCAGTTCCCAGGTGCCGATCACTCCAATTTCTTGTGCTTTGGTCAGATAGTATTGATTCTTTTCTAGCTTCTCTTCTGATTCTTTACGTTCTGTAATATCCTCGGCTACCCCTACTATTCGACTTAATGAGCCATCTGCTGCTTTTACTGGAAACCCTTTTGCAAATACCCACCGAATTGTGCCGTCTGGTCTTAGAATTCTGTATTCAGGAAATATGAACTCAAGCAGTTCATCATTGATATTTTCAATGTATCGGGCAACCTTTTCCTTATCATCGTCTAAGATTGTATTTAGCCATGAAAGCGGCTCTTTATACAAACTATCTGTCGTTTTTCCCCATATTTTTTCATAAGCCGGGCTAATATATAAAACCTTCTGCCAATCGGGTGACACAATCCAAAAGGCTTCATTAATGTTTTCTGCCAATTGTCTGTATCGCTCTTCGCTGATTTGCAGTGCCCACTCTGCTGCTTTTCGAACGTTAACTTCCTCTTTTAATTCTTCAATTGACCGATGAAGCTGTCCGGTCATTTCGTTAAAGACCAGTGATAACTCGGCAATTTCTCCTTTGCCTTTGATAGGCACCTTAGTCGTAAAATCCCCAGCTATTATCGATTTGGATGATTTTGCAAGCTGCTGAATCGGTTTCACAATATTTCCTGCAACCGGCACAGCCAATAATACTGCTATGGTCAGTGAGATAATTGTTACAAGGATAATAATAAAAATTGCGTTTATCGCCCCCTGAATAGCAGTTGAGAATGCTTTCTCTATAACCACCCATAGCACGAGATTACCCATTTCAATTCGCTCTGAGGTAAATACAACCTGATCCCCTGATAACCCTTTTCGTACACCGCTTGTATAAGGTTTGCCGACCGTTGTTGATCGTAACACAACAGATGGGTTTTTATGAGCGACAACGCTACCTTCTGAATTTAAAATGTAAATCTCTTCTGATTGATCCGAGCTGTTTGCGATAATTAAGTTCCAGATTTTTCGGAATCGTACACTTCCCTCTAGAATACCATTAAAGCTTCCGTCCCTGGGATTTAAAATAGGAATCGAAAGGTCCATGAGGGGATCTCCGGTTGATTCATCAAAGTAAATCGGGCCAATGTATACCCTCTTTTCTTTTTTGGGTATTGTATACACAGGATCATTTTCTCGATCTGTTAAATTATTTTTTTGGATCAGCTTGATTCTGTGTTGCTTGTTAATCTCCAAGCCTTTACTATTTATCAGGGAAACGTCTTCGAAGAAAGATTCATAGTGTACAAGTTCGGACAGGATGCTATCGATTTCATTAGAACCGAGCCCTTGAAGACCTCTCACCCTTATGATGTCGGTTAGTCGGTCAATGCTCTTTTCAAAAAAACCATTTACCTGAACAGCAATTCGGTGCGCTTTCTCCCTTTGGAAAGCCAGGCTTTGTTGTTTCTCATGCCGGTAACTGGTATATGACAATACAAATGAAATAAGCAATAAAGGCCCTATCGCCAGAGCGATGAACGAAATCGTTAAACGTAATCTAATACCGGAAAAATAAGAACTGAATCTTGAATTCATTTTTACCTATTTTATAATGGTATCTGCCTGCCTTAAAACGTTGTCAGGGATGTGTATTCCGATATCTTTGGCAGTCTTCAGGTTTACTGTCAGGTAAAATTCAGCATGTTCGATGGGCAGATCAGCAGGTGATATACCTTGCAGAATTTGAGCAGCAAGGCGTGAAGCCTGTTTTCCCAGTGATGAATGCTTAAAACCAAATGAAAATAAAGCCCCCTGCTCGACTCCCGGATGGTGAGGGCAGGTCAATGGCAGCTTTTTCTTCCTGGCTATTTCAGCAAATTCGGGTGTTTTTGACGCCATCAGTGAATCAGTGGGTAAATAAATTGCTTCGGCTTCAACAGGTGGATTATTGATAAAATCAGTCAATCGCTGGAGGTCCAAGATGGGGTGTTCAATGAGTCGAACATGTAACCTGTCTGCTACAATACGCAGTTTTTTCACCGCATTTTGTGGACTGAGATCATTAGCATTGTAAGGGACATAGATCCGTTTTATTTTTGGAGCCAGCTTTAAAAGCCATTCCATTCGTTTTTCCTCCTGAAGACCGAATACAACTCCAGTTAAGCGAGGGACATCGGAATGATTCAAATTCATTGTCAGTCCAACGCCAACAGCGTCACTTACTGGTCCTATCACAACAGGTATTTTAACTCCTTCAGTAACCTGTTTTGCTGCCTGTGATGCTGGTGTGGTGGGAGAATATATCAGATCTACTTCCTGAGCAATCAATCTTTTTCCCGCTGATATTAATTCGCTCATGTTTCCAATAGGGCCTTCGTACAAATAAATTATGTCTTTACCTTCAAGATATCCATGTTCGGTCATCCCATGTTTAAAACCCTGAATGGATGGATCGGCAACCTTTGCATAATTCAGTATTCCTATTTTGTAGGGTTGTTTTTGCGTTTCAGGCCCCTCTGATAATACATAAACAATGAACACAGCAAAACAAAATATAATCAGCGTTATACCGAAATAGAGTTTCTTCATAGGTTGGCTCTGGTTTGTCATCAATTGTTTGGATAAAGCCAGCTACTTTCATTACAAGGCTTACAGTGACCTTAAATCTGACTTTTCTTATCGATCTCAAACGGCAGCATCTGAATAGCTGTTTCTGCTCATGTCAATATTTTCCTGATTGTAAATGAAGCAAGCAGAAATTCAAGTATAGCCCATATTTTGGATTCAATCTGTAGAAGAGCATAACAACTTTTCAGCTCCTTATAAAGAGTTTAAAATTTGCGTCAAGCATTTAATTGCAGATAAAAAGTTCCATTAAGCCCAATGGAGGCAGGTAACTCAGCGATAGAAGGGTTATGCTATTTGGAAAACGATACATTATAAACTGACGAATTGACCGATAGAACCAAGAACACGAGCCCAAATCCCAGCCCACTTTAGCCCATTTCATAGTGACATTAAAGTAACAAGATGTTACTCCCGGGACACACGAATATCCAGACAAAAATCTTAATAAACAAATGAATAGCTATGAATTGATGTGGTTGCAGCAAATGCTGTAAAAGATATGAAGGGTATTGAGAGTAATTTGGTGGAGGTGGCGATTATTTTTCCCCCTTGGTTTAGTCAAAAAAACAGAGAAAGAATGGCTGAAGGTTATATACTTTCGGGAAATTGAGTTGACCTTCAGCCCCCTCAAAACGTCGACTATTAGCAAGCCAGATCAAATGGTTATTAGCATGGACATCACCGAAGGTTTCCGTCAATCCACACCCAATCCACAATCATTTTCAGCTTCAGTCACGAATATCCAATTATAACTGGTTTAGCACTGTCCGAAAAAGTCTTTACTTGAAGCTTTTTCACATACGCTATCCATACTTTAACAGAAATTAGAAATAATATACTCAGCGGTCTCTTTACTGACTGGATTTATACACCTTTTATTGGTTTACAATTCCCGACACCACCTCAAAGGTCTCACAATAAAAACAATATAACACCAATTTCATGCCAGGGTGTTGAAAACACCAACAATGGTGTGGGTTCAGGAGTGTGATCGGAGGACAACCGGTACTCCGTGTTAGGTTTCTTGGATTAATTTTCGGTTGGACCAAACCCGTGAAACTGAGAAGGTGTTTGCCATTGAGAAACCCGGTAATGATGACTATGCAGCCATCATTTGCAATGCACAGTGGTTGCGAGACCAGGGTGTTGAAATTCTGGTATTTGGGAAATCTGAACCGGAATAAAAACCGGCGAAGAAGAAGTAACGTAGCTGCGGAGTGTAACAGCTCTGCTAGTTTAATTTAGTTGAAAATGAAAAGCCCTGACAAACGATTCTTTACCAGGGCTTTAGTTTGTATTGTTTTGAGGCATTATTAAGCACCGACTTCATCAGTAATAAGGCAAACTTCACAAGTTTTTCTTTCTTTGGAAACTACTATGAAATTAATCACACCGGAATTCGAAGCTCTGTTTAAGGACTATCCGCTATATTCACAGGAACATGCAAAAGATCCTTTGATCATTTGCAAACTATTTGATCCATGCTGGAGCGCAACGTGGTTTCTCTTGGAATACGATCCGGTCGAGAAAATTGCGTTTTGCTATGTGACAGGCTTAGATGAATTCGGATACACATCGCTGATTGAACTGGAGAGTATCGAGAGACCTTTTGGATTGACGATTGAACAGGATCTCTACTTTGCGCAGAAAAGGTTGAGTGAGGTGAAGAAGTTAATTGGCGTTAGAAAACAAAGACTTTCCCTTTTTAGTATGATTTACTTTTTTCTTTCGTCGGTAAAGTCATCAAAAATAGCGTAGGCTTCATAGGGTGTGCTTTCTCCTTTCTTGAACTTCGGAACAGCATTAACTCTGATCCACCGGTACTCTTCACTATCAGGGTGAAAAACCCCCTGTATTACATGTTTTACTGGCTTACCAGTTTTTAAAGCCACTGAAATGGGATGAGTATCACCTGGAAAGTCTGATCCATCCTCATGAATTGCTCTCCATCTGGGATCCATTGAAGTTTTTCCTTGCAATTGACTAAGAGATAACCCAAGTATTCGTTCTGCTGCTGGATTAGCGTCAGTGATTATCCCCTCGGCATTTTGGTATACAACTCCTTGAGTCATGGTCTCAAAAAGAGTTCGATGTTTTTCTTCGCTTTCACGTAATGCCTCTTCCGATTTTTTACGTTCAATAATATCTCTAAAAACCAGTACGACACCATATACTTCACCCTGTTCATTTGTGATGGGAGAACCACTGTCGTCAATAGGAATTTCGGTGCCATCCTTTGCTATCAATATAGTATGATTAGCCAACCCCACAATTCGGTCTTCTTTTAGTACCTTTTGAACCGGATTCTCCACTGGTTTTCTCGTCTCTTCATTGATAATATTAAAAATCTCAAGCAATGGTTTCCCCTTCGCTTCTTCTTGTTTCCATCCTGTCAATTTTTCTGCAATAGGATTCAACGACGTTATAACACTTTTCTTATCAGTTGTAATAACGGCATCACCAATGCTTCTTAAAGTTGTCGAAAACCATTCTTCTCTTTTCTTCAGTTCTTCTTCTGAGTTTTTACGATCGGTTATATCTTGAAACACTGTTACAAATTTGTCTTTTTCATATGAAAAAACAGAAATTAAAAAATGTTTTTTCATGGGTGGATAGAATGTTTCAAATCGGCATGACTCCCCGGTTTCTGTAACTTCTACATAGACATCTAAATATGGTGGAATTTCAGCTTGGTAAATGATTGACGCCATTTTATCGATAACGTCTTCCTTTTTAATTTTTAGGATTTCTTCATATCTGGGATTAACATCAACAACCTTGTAATCAGTAGCTTTTCCAGTTTGATCATAAACCAATTCATGCAAACAGAAACCATCATTGATTGAATTAAAAAGTGATCTATATTTTTTTTCGTTGTCCTTCAGACGGATTTCGGTTAACCTTCGTTCTTTATCAATTTTACTAATGTACAATGCCATCTCCAAAGTCACTTTCAAATCTCTTTCCTGAATCGGCTTCAGTACATATCCGAAAGGCATGGTGATCTTCGCTCGTTGAATTCGTTCTTGATCCAGATAGGCAGTTGAGAAGACAACTGGAATACCGAATCTATTTCGGATAATCTCTGCGGCCTCAATCCCGTCTTTATCACCCTGAATACGGATATCCATCAAGATAAGATCTGGTTTGTCTTCTTCAGCTTTTTTTATTGCGTCATCAGCGTTATTCAATACTGAAGTCACTTCGTATCCAAGATTTTGGAGATTGCTTTCTATCTCCATTGCTATGATGGCTTCGTCTTCTACGACAAGTATTCTGGCTTTTTCCATTGTTAAATTTTGTTTATGGCGAATTTGATGGTGAATTTTGTTCCGTTTTTGCTTTCCATGTCTACTGAACCATTAAGCTGGTTTTCAACTAAGGTTCTGACAAGTTTAAGCCCTAAAGTTTTGGCGTTCTTCCAATTAAAGTTATCTGAAATCCCAACACCGTCATCCATAATGACTAATTCAAGTTCTTTATAAAACTTTTTCATACTTACACTGATTTCGCCCTCCCTATCTTTGGGAAAAGCATACTTTAACGAGTTGGAAATTAGTTCATTGATAATTAAACCAAGTGGATAAGCTTGATTAATACTAATTGGTGAATTTTCTACCTCGCTTTTCAAGACAACTTTTTGATGATCAGCAGAAAACGCCTGGAATACTGCAGTGGTTATTTTGGAAATGTAAGATTTTAGATTAATCTCGGATAGGTAATTTGATCCATGCAGTGTCTCATGAACGGCGGCCATCGCGTATACTCTGTTCTGGCTGTCTTTTAGGATGTTTCTTGCATTTTGATCGTCAATACTATTTGCCTGTAGTTTAAGAAGACTATTGATGACCTGCATATTATTTTTGACGCGATGGTGGATTTCATAGAGAAGGGTTTCTTTTTCTTTTAGGGAGTTCTTGATTGTCTGGTAAGACTTTTTTTGATCGGTTATATCCATAAAATTTCCGATAACCTTAACTATTTTTCCTTTAGCGAAGACAGGCTTGGCCGTAGTTCTAATCCAGATTTTCGCTCCATTGAACTTTGTAATTGGATACTCTAGATCGTATTCTTTACCATTTTGAACACAATTTTCAAAAGCCTTCATAATAATTGGCCGATCCTCAGGTCTATAGCATTCCAAGCTTTTTTGAATATGCGATGAGACATCATTTGTAATGGTGTTAGAATCAAATCCATGGATATGATACATTTCATCAGTCCAATATACATTATTTTTTTCAATATCGTATTCCCATCCGCCGACTTTGCTTATCTGCTGTGTTGTAGAGAGTAATAATTCACTTTTCTCGAGGGCGTCCGTACGTTCCTTTACAAGTTTTTCAAGATTGTCGCGGTGTCTTTCCAATTCCTCATTTTGCTTGGCCAGCTGGCTTTTCTGCTGCCGGTTTTCCATGACTACCGATATAGCATTGGCAAAGTTTTCAACAAATGGAGAGTATGGCTGGTACTCTCCAGCGTCTTCTATCTTCATTATGAGAAAACCAAAAAAGTTCATGGTTGTGCGCAGTGACAGGGTATTGAATCCCTCCATTTCGCTATGCTGGCATAAAGGATTCTCCTTCGCTTCTATCGCGGTTGGTTTGAGATCACATGCATTGCATTTATCTATGTCCAGGTTTCCAACAGGACTGGAAATCCCTTTCACGCAAATGGTACAGCTTAAAACTCCAGGAACCTTATTTAGCGTCTGGATAGCAGATTCGATCATCTTACTGTCTGTTGGAAACACATGCAGTGACGTTTCTCCGGCGAGCAACAATCCGATGACTTTTACATCGATTTCTGTACGTCCTAACTCAGTTCGATTTTCCATTATTCATAGCTTTTAGGGTTTCAAATGCTCAGTTTTGATATTGTGGCAGGTTTAACCTGTTCTATAACTGTAAATATGTCTGGATTCCTATGTTATTTACTTCGCGTATTTTACTTCTAATTGTCCAATAACAGCAAATTGTTTGACATTTTTTATCGCAAATGCCGTATCTCTGTAAATTTTTAGCTAAAGTACTGAGCGTTACTTAAAAACATCGTAATATTGTTACACCCGCATATTGGAAAGATCCTTGATTTAATGTGGACATGATATTGTTGATTGAGTTATTCTACAAGCAAGACAGATCGTATTCTGCAGATGAATTCAACCGGAGTTAGAGATGTGCAACTATAAGAAAAGAAAGGTATCCCTAGGATTTACCGATGAAGAATATGACTTGCCCCTTCATATGTGCTATATTTACCAGGATGATGATGAACGAATGGAAACCATTGGCAAATTCATCAAAAGCGGTCTAGAAGCTGGTGACAAAGTATATTATTTCGTAGACACTCTGAGCATTGATGAGATGAAAGAAAAACTCCTCGAATCCGGAGTCAGTAAAGAAGCTTTTGAACAGGAGCACATCAGACTCAGACATTCAAAATCGGTGTATTATCCTGAAGGCTCCTTCGACGTTGATAGCGTATTGGGAACGGTTAAACAAGTTTATTCAGAAGAATTGGGTAACGGTTATAACGTAAGGAATACCGGTGAGATGTCGTGGGCACTTCGAGATGTTCCAGGATCAGAGCACCTCATTGAATACGAAGCAAAGATCAATATTTTAGCAAATGACACACCGATCAATGGTATTTGCCAGTACGATGCACGAAAATTTACCGGTGCAACAATAATGGATGTGCTAGCCGTTCATCCATACTCTATTATCTCCGGCCAAGTTATAAAAAACCCGTTTTATACACCTCCAGAAGAGTTTTTAGAAAAATATCTCAGCAAACAAGCAAGATAAAAAGTAAGTTTGATAAAAAAAAGGAAAGAGCTAAGTAAAGTTGCCTAAATCCCAGTCCCGAATCTAACTAGCCAAAACTTATATCTTTTCAGATTGAATGAATATATTCATTTCAAAATATCACCCCAGAAAAATGAATCTGATTTTAGGTCATTCCAAACTGAGACGATCTAAAAATCCAGCCAGTTTTATCAGCCCGGTTTAGCCCATTTCCTTGTGATATTAATCGCACTAATATGAACTTCCGGGATATTCGAATCTTCAGTTAAAATTCTTAATAAACAACAAACTAGCTATGATATGAACGAGTTAATGCGAGTGACGCAGATGATATGGAATGTGGATAGGGTAAAATGATGGAGGTGGCGGTTTTTTTTCCCCCCTTGGTTTAGTCAAAAAAACAGAGAAATAATAGCTGAAGGTTAATACTTTCGGGAAATTGAGTTGACCTTCAGCCACCTTAAAAAGTCTATTATTAGCAAGTTAGTTCAAATAGTTATTAGCAGGGACATCACCGAAGGTTTCCGTCAATCCCCAACCAATCCACAATAATTTGTGGCAAACGTCACAAATAATCAATCATAACAAAGTGTTTAACAACTTATCTCGTAGGATTCCTAATCCTTAGCTCCAGGTTCGAGTTCTGGTGGTGGGGGCACCATTTTCGCTACAGCAAAAAAATTGCATCGTACTCATTTCAAAAATGAGTTTGGTGGTCCATTCTCTCATGGAGTAACCGCACAACCTCAATTTGCTTCTTCGGTCTTTCTCGGTAAAATATCAGATGATGTTCACAATGAAGAGATCGATACCCCTTCCTGATCTCATCTCTGGGTTTTCCAAGTTTTTGATTTTCAACGAGGCCTTTCAGACATTGTTCTATTTGATCAAGATATTTGTCCGCCTGAGAAACTCCCCATGTTTCTGCAGTATACTGCCATATTTCAACGATATCCTGATCAGCGGCAGGAGTAAGCCTATATCCGGAACTCATCATTTATTCCGGCATTCATTCATGTCAGCAACAATGTCCTGAACCGTTCGCAGACTAAACTCTCCCTTTTCAGCTTGCTTCGCTCCAATTTCAACCTCTGCTCGCAAGCGATCTAATTTCAGTTGCATGAGCAGTTCCTGATTCTGCTCCATAAAGCGAAGCGCTTCCCGGATAACTTCGCTGGCATTATTATACAGCCCGGATTCAACCTTGGATCTTACTTTCGCTTCAAGTTCAGGCGTCAGTGATACATGCATCGATATCTCCTATGATGAGTGACTTACCAAAAAAATACAAAGATTGACAATCTATGGTTCATAATATGGAGTTACCAGATAATTTGTCAAATTATTTGAAGAAATGGGGTTATGTCTTCCCAGTGATACAATCCATTTTGATTCGAGGGCCAAGTCTTTAAAAAATAGGGGGTCATGTCTTTAATTTTGACATTTTAAATGCAAAGGGGCTTGTATAATTGTATATTCACGGTTACTAATCTACATTAACGCAGTCCTGACAAGTGGAACCCCTGAAATTTCCTCCCCAGAGTCCAAATTTGAATACATTCTCGGAAAGATGGGTGATCAGTGAAATCCGAATGCATTTCTGGGCTGATTTTCTTTGGAGAAAAAAGCCTACGGCGGGCTTTGAAAGAATACACAACCCACTATCAGGAAGAAAGAAACCATCAGGGAAAAGGGATTCGATTATTGTTTCCATCTCAGAAATACAATTCCGGCAATAAAGATAGTGGTATTAAATGTTGATCTCGGTTTGGAGGCTTTCTTAAATACTACTATAGATCCGATGTCTGATGGCGATGGACGGGAAAATTGCATAAAAATCCCTGTAGATCCCTTTTAATCAGATCCTAGCAGCGAATTTACTTTTTTAACCCATGAGGCCTTATTTCTCTTCAAACTAGTCCAATAGAATACCTATCTTTTATTTTAAGAATAGAATATCCTCTTTGTCTTTGACAGTGTTCCAGACAAACCGAATATCGACTCCAAAATAGTCATGGACTAATTTATCCCTCATCCCGGCTATTGCTCTCCATGGAATTTCTGGATCCAGCCCTTCAATATCATCAGTTAGATGCTTGGAAACTTCGCCAATGATTTCAATCTCCAAAAAGTTCAATGATTGTGTTGAAGCTTTTTTTCAATCAACAAAATAACAACAATTGGATTTAAAGTGGAACAGGTGAGTGTTTGAAGGGAAAAGCCTTGTGAAACTTCTCCATTCTTGGCTTTATAAAGAAAATAGTTTTTTGACCTTTCAGGATAGAAGTCTTATGCAGATGAGGTAGAGCGAAGTGAAGGGGGAGCTGAGATAAGAGTTTTTACTTCACAGTTTCCCATCCTTCTTCATTCTTTGATACCATTTTGAATCTTTATACAATAACTCAGCACATTCTTGGCACAACCCGTGACTAAATTGCGCTTCAGAATGTTGCTCAATATAAGATTCAATTTGATTCCAGTACCCTTTATCATCACGAACTTTCTTGCAATTCGAACAGATTGGCAGCAGGCCGCTCAATTTTTTAATTGTTTCTAATGCATCTTGCAGTTGTGTGATTGTTTTATTTCGTTCTTCCTCGGCCTGTTTTCGGTCTGTGATATCCATAATTGTTGAAAAAAACCCAACTACTTTGTCTTCTCTGCAATGCGGTACCAAATTGACGCTAACATACTTTTCTTCACCCTCTCTTATGGTTTTATTCTCGAAAGTGACAGGTTTTCCGCTCAGCACTGTATGATAGTGGGGGAGGGCTCTTTCAAAAACATCTTCAGCTAAAAGGTCCCTGATATATTTTCCTTCAATGTCTTCTTTGGAAGTATTGTACCAGTCTGTATAGGCTTTGTTTACAAAATTGTACCGCAATTCGGAATCAACAAAAACAATCGGCACTAATACCCCGTCCATCACCAGTTTCAGCTTTTCCTCACTTCTTTTCAGATCTATTTCTGCCTGCCTGGATTCGGTAATATCCTCACCTGAACTGAAAAGACCGCTGATAGTTCCGGAGCCATCTCGAAGAACAGAATTATGCCAGGCAATGTATCGCTGACTGCCATCTTTTCTGATGATCGGGTTCTCATAGTACTCTACCGGTTCAATATCTCCACTAATAATCTGATTGAACACCTGCTTGATTTCATCAATGTTTTCAGAAGACAGGAAATCGCCGAACCAGTTTCGCCCGATAATCTCTTCCTGTTTGTAACCAAGTATTTCGCATCCCTTGGGATTCACTAAAGTGATGCAGCCATTGATGTCCAAAGCAATGAGCAGTACCCCTGCTACTTCCACATATTGTTGCGCCCGGGCTTTTTCAAATCGAAGTATTTCTTCCATCTGTCGCCGTTCTGCATCAACTTTAGACACGTACATCGTCATCTCCAACGTCACTTTCAGATCTCTTTCTTGAATCGGTTTTAACACATACCCAAACGGCATGGTGATCTTTGCCCGCTCAATCCTTTCTTGATCCAGATATGCAGTAGAAAAGATGATCGGAATCTTAAATCTGTTTCGAATGACTTCAGCTGTGTCAATTCCGTCTTGATCACCTTTAAGGCGAATATCCATCAACATTAAATCCGGTTTATCGACTTCTGCTTTTTTTATGGCTTTCTCTCCAGTATTGACAATCGAAGTGACTTCGTATCCTAAACTTTGCAACTGGCTTTCTATCTCCATTGCAATAACGGCTTCATCTTCAACGATGAGTATTCTGGTTTTATTCATGGTTAAGTTACAAAATTGAATTTTATAGTGATTTTTGTGCCATTTTGGTTTTCTTTTTGTATTGGTGATAACCGATGAGTCATTTATCTTTTCCTATCTACATTGCTCAGATTTTAAACCATAAAGCCATACAATCGTCGTATGTTTTTCCATTAATGGAAAAACATGGCCCAAATCCCTTTACCAGAAATGAAGCTATCTTAGCTTCTTTTGAGATTCTAAATTGAAAAACACTTTACGTTGAATTAGACTATAAAACGTCAATATCACAAGTCAAATCAAATAATACGCCATTGTATCTATAAATCAAAATCCTTTGTTGCGAATGTGCAAATCCAATTCAGCAGAGGCTTTCTATCAGGCAATGTACAATTATTGAATCAATACTATTCGAATCGCGAAAAGCCTTAACCTTTGTCGTGAATGTGGGTGATGATAATGTAACTTTTACTAATATTTCTCCTGGCCTGGACAAAAAAACACAACACAACAAATTCATCTCTCAACGCATCCGAAAAATCCTGTCTTGCCTTGATTTTGTATTTTTAGGGGACGTTCGTAGGACTTTCCGCAAGAAACTGCAGGAGATTGTCAGGAATATCAAGGAATGGAGGGGATGGTGATGGTTACGGTTGTGCCTTCTCCCGGTTTGCTATTGATTGTGATATCTCCGTGGTGGAGTTTGACGATATCATAGGTGATGCTTAGTCCCAGTCCTGTTCCCTCTCCGATTGGTTTGGTTGTGAAGAAGGGATCAAACAGTTTTAAAATATCCTGCTCCGCAATACCGCTCCCATTGTCCCTGAATGTCAATCGAATCAGTTGATCACTGGCGCGTTTACCTCTGATGTCCAGTTCGGTTTTTATCGAGATAACACCGTCAGGAGGGGCTGCCTGTACCGAGTTTACGAGGATATTTAATATTGCCTGGGATAGTTTCTGAGGATAACACCAGATTTCGGGCAGATCAGAATATTCTTTTTCTATTCTTAATTCCTGCTTGATATCATTGTGAATCACGTTCAAAGTGGTATCGATTATTTCATGAATATCCGTTTGCCGATAGGTTGTATCATCGGATTTGGAAATGGCCTTTAAATTGGTGATGGTTTTCTCTATTTTGATTATTTCCTCTGCCGAATTCCTGATTAGGCCATCAAGGTTCCCTACGGCGCTTAAAAAATTGTTCCTTGCGCTTCCATTTTCTCTGCGGGCGTCGGATCGGTTAACAAACTGTTTTATTAAACCTGAAGATTGGTCAAGTTTTGAAAGATTCTCCTTAATGGTTGAAACAGGAGTATTCAGCTTATGAGCGATCCCTGAGGTCAGGATGCCTAATGAAGCCATTTTCTCGGATTGAATCAAGAGGGCTGTTTGTTTTTCCACACGCTCGTTCAAACTGTTGTTTAGCTCTTCCAGTTCCCTGTTAGCTCTCTGAAGGTCCTTTGTCAGGCTTCGTTTTTCCCGTTCTAAAAACCATTCTTTGGTTAATGCCCTGGCAAATTGCCTGATCTCGTCGGGGTTAAACGGTTTTCTCAGGTAGAAAATATCTTCACGACCAACAATATCGGTTATCTCATCCGGCGTGTACTCACTGAAAGCGGTAACAAAAACGATTTTGATGTCTTCATCGATTTCCCAGATCAGCCTTGCCGTCTCGGCTCCGTTTTTACCGGGAATGCTCATATCGATGAATATTAACGAGATTGGCTGATCTTCTTTCAGCGAGGTTTCAATAATCTCAATCCCTTTATCTCCCCTTTCTTCGAGGATAACATCATAGTGATGCTGGTCGGATTGGATCTGCCTGTGGGTTTTGGCCTCAAAAAGAGCAGCTCCTTTGTCCAACAGTTCATCCGATTTTGTGTCGGAGAGGATTTCTCGATAAGTATCCCTGATCCCCGGATCATCATCAATGACCAAGATGCGAAATGTTCTGATCATGGCGTTACTCTCCGTGGCAGAGCGATTTTTTGGAAAAGATCATAAAATGCTGATCTATGAGTCTCGTCGATTACTGTATTGGAAATTGTCGACAGGAAAACGTCAAATCAAGGTTTTTATGTCGTCTATCTCTTCAAATAGCAAAGTTTCGGGATTGGGATTCTCGACAATGGATTTGGTGAAGGTATTCCCACCGATATGGAACATATGAAAGGTTTTCATATATTCTACCTGTTCGGCCGAGTCTCTGAGAAAATAGCCGAAATACTCTTCAATAAATTGTTCTAGATCGACCAGACTGTATTTAATAACAGTCTCCCTATCTTTTATGGTGGTTTTAATCTGGTCACGAAACAGGATATGAAAAAATACCCTCCGGAACGGGCTGAAATCCAGATCCTTTACGCGGGAGTAGATCAGGTTTTCTTTTCGGCGTTTTTCAATTTGCTCCTGGTGGATATAATTAAGACTGATATCGCGAAACAGTTCAACCTGATACTTGGGATGAATGGCGATTTTGAATGTCATGAAAAAAGCCGAGTTCATCCCCTTCAGGATCTCAATCTGGCGCTCTTTACTGTATATGGAGGGGATATTGTAAGTGATATCCGCCAATTCCTTTAACAGAGCGGCAATGCCATTCATGGTTCTCTTAACCTTGTACAGGTCGTAGAGAACCAGTTCATCTACCTTAAAGGCGTCCCGTTTTTCAAAAACCCATCCTTTCTCTTCATTTTTGGCAACACCGTAAAAATGGTGGAAAAACTTTTCCCGCTTTTCACTCGAAAACAGAACCGGGAGGTGTTTAATAGTACGGTTTTGCACGTCGGTATCATTCTTTTGAGTATTTTGAATAAGGGGGATCAGGTAAAAACGAATTGCCTGCCTTAAATGGTTGATACGAACAATCAAGGGGTTGTTCAGTTCAATTTTAGCTTCATAAATACCGGCCAGTTGATTTTTCCAGAAGGCGTCAAATTCACGGAAAAAGACCAGTGCGGATTCTAAATCCGTTGATTTTTTCGGAGCACTATCCTCTACTTTTTCCGCCGGTGCATCCGGGTCCAAAGGTTTGATTTCGGGTTCATTCATTCGTTTTGTCCTGCTCGCGTCGTTTTTTTTCCAGATACCAATGCTGGGTAAGCGATGTGGTGAGATTTGTAATCTGTTCCGTGTTGAATGGTTTGTTAAAATATAAAAGACGATCAGGATTGCCCACCTTGTTGATTACCTCTTCCAGATTATAATCGGCATAGGCGGTCATGATGACAATTTCGATATTCGGATCCAGTTCTCGAATCAGCTTTGCAGCTTCAACGCCGTCAATCCCTGGAGGCATCCTGACATCCATGTAAACCAGGCTGAAAGGATAATTCTCTTTTAGGGATTTCTCCACCAGTTTAACTGCATCCATGCCCTGGGTGGCTTCGACAATTTCATATCCTTCGGTGCTTAGCTCTTCTTCAATAATTATAAAACTGTCATCATTTCCAAGGATAATTTCTATCTCGGTTATGGTTTCGGCTTTTTGATGCTCAAACAGAGCTGAACCTGTCTCTTCGATGGATTTTAAATCATCCTCTTTTTCCAGAATCGAGCGATAGCTTTGGAGGATGGACTTTTCATCATCAACAATCAGTATTCTGGGTTTATTCATAGGAAATTCCAAAATGGCAACTTGCTGGTTTCTGTCTTATCTATTACGAGTAACACCATGTTATGCAAAGTCTGTTGTTTATACAATGGAAAATGATGCCTTATAAAATATTCGGCATAATTCAGCATCAATCACAAGGCTTGGCTTTTTTCCAGGATTTGATAGCGGCTTTGACTGATCGTCTCATCTCCTCCGAATAAGCAGCCCCGGTTTTACGGAGGTAGTTGTGTTGTCCGTAGTTAACGGCATCCTTCAAATATGCTGAAGGATCTTCGTTTTCCAAATGGGCGTACATCTTCCCAAATCCATCCTCTGAAATCCGCTGATATCGGTCTTTGAAATGAATATACTGCTGATCAAACCGTGGTCTGGGTTTTTGAGTCAGGTAGGATGGTTTGTACTTACCAAAACAGACCAGGGTGATGGGGAAAGTAAAATCGGGCAGTTTGAATAGCTCCTTGTGAATTTCGAAGTTTTCCATAATATCCCCAATGTAACATGACCCAATTCCAATAGATTCGGCGGCAATCACTGCAGTCTGGGCTGCAATTAGGGCGTCGCAGCAGGCCAGCATGAGGTCTGATTCCTGAGGGGTTTCCAGCTTAAGACCATGTTGATCGCAATACTCAGGAACTTTTGAGTAAGTATAGAAGTCGTACCAGCGCTGCATATCTGCCAGAAAAAGCAGCACCAGGGGTGCTTTGGCAATAAAGGGCTGATTGTCACAGGTTTGAGAAAGTTTATCTTTTGTTTCCTGTTGTGTTATCTCTATAATCGAATACATCATCATATTACCTGCTGTAGGAGCCCGCATGGCTGATTTGATAATAGTATCGATTTTTTCCCTTTCCAAGGGGGCGCTGTCATAGGCTCGCAGGGATTTTCTATTGTTGATTAATGAAAGGGTTTCGTTCATTGTTACCGTTTAATATATTTCTGATATAAAGCGATATGCCTTTTGAATTCCAAAGGGCTTTTGAAAATACTCTTTGATTATAAGAGGAGAGTGAGGCCGAGTAAAGCAAAAGCTCCCGGGTAACCATTTCATCTCCTTTAACGGAGTTATTGCTATTTCCGGTTGTATATTGTTTGTAATCAGGTTTATAATTTTACGTTTTACACCTATTGCTTAAAATATTTTCAGGTGCAACCGTGTGTTGCTAATCATGAGCTCAAAAAACCAGAACCTGTTTCTGATACAATAGATTGGTTGGCAACCAAAAAATCATGATACAAATATGTCCATAAAACAAACAGTCTTATCAATCGATTTTTTAAAAGAGAGTGTTCAAAGAAAGTTCTCTGTTCCCGGCAGTATGGATAAGAAGACCATTGGTCTTGAATTGGAACTGCTTCCGTTCAGGGAAGCCGAAGGTGAGTCAATACAGGTTGCCGATATTATTAACGAAAGAATGCGGGGATCGTACGATCTGCTGTACTCCAATTCCCTCTGCCAATGTAGTCTGTTTGAGCAGGATAAAAAACTGGATGTCCCCAGGTTAAACTCAAAATCGGGCGGGATCATTACTTTTGAACCCGGGGGACAGGTGGAATACAGTTCTTCAGCGCAACCGGACCTGGGAAAAGTGATCAATGAGCTGATTCTAAATGTGTCGGAGCTTGAGCAGATCCTGGCAAAAGAAAAGATCAGGTTCTTCTTCGGGGGGATGAATCCCTGGCAATCCGTTGAGGAGGTGGGGTTAAAAATGAGAAAACCTCGCTATATTGCCATGGACAACTATTTTAAACAGATCGGTGCTCATGGGCAGCAGATGATGAGATTGTCGGCTTCCATTCAGGTTAATCTGGATTTTGGTTGTCCCGAAATCGCCGAAAAAAGATGGAAAGCAGCAAACCTCCTATCACCCATCTTTTGTGCTATTTTTGGTAATACCCCGTTTCATGCTGGAATGCCAACCGGGTTAAAGAGCTACCGAACCCTCATCTGGCAGAATCTGGATGCCAGCAGAGCCGGTTTCCCGCATCTGGCCGTTGAACGAAACCGGGTTTTTTCCTGCGTAAAACAATATCTGGAATTTGCCTTGAATGCCAGTGTATTCACATTACCAAAACAGTGCGGTTGTCTTGGATACTGCGAAAATAATATCTCTTTCAGGCGATGGCTGGAACAGGGATATAACGGTTATTACCCAACCATAGAGGACTGGGAAGTTCACCTTACAACCTTGTTCCCGGATGTTCGGCCGAAAGGATTTCTGGAAATCAGGTTCATAGACGGTCAGAGTAAGCCCTGCTGGGCAGTTCCCGCCATCCTGTCAACGGCAATCATTTATGATGAAAAATCTACCGAGAAGGTGATAGATCTATTGTCTCCTTTCACCGGAGAACTGGACAAAATGGCCACGAAGGCCTTAAAAACCGGTGTGGATGCATTCCCTGAGTTATGCAGGGAAATCTTTAATATTGGCATGAACAGTCAGGAGTACAAGATTGAGGATGAGTTGTTAGGATATTGCGAGCGGTTTTATCAGCGTTATACGGCAAAATCAAGAAACCCGGCAGATGATCTATTGGAGATCAATAATCAATCGGTATTCAGCTTGCGGCAGTATGAGGATTTTGAATCCAGGTTATTCGAGGAGATACAACCGCCACGATTTGTTGCAACCAAGAATGCCAAAGATCTGGCTTCAGGTTGTATCTGTTAAATAATAACAGATGGCATTTTCCAAAATCCCAACATTGATTAAATAAGGGGAAACAGATCATGAAGTGGTTGGTGCGATTATCAGGAGTGTTATTACTTTGCTTGGTACTCTATGCCAGCTGGATAAAATACAGGAGCACTCGGGTGCCGGATGGAGGCTTACCTCTGGCTATAAAATGGGAAGGGTTTTTTCATGACATGAATTTCCGGGATGTTGGCGCCAGTTTGAATAATTGCCTTAACAGCCGTTTTTTTCAGGAAGGTCTTATCTTAAGATCCGCAGGCTGGTTTTCGGGCTGGGATTGCGACAAGGTTGGCAATCCGGATATAATCTATTCTCTGAATTTCTCTCCGGATAGAGCTGAACGCTACTTCTGCCAATCAGATAAACAGAAACGAATCGGGTACTATTTTAATTTTGAAACCGGACTAGCTGATCTGGAATTCCTTGAATCCTGGGATGATAGTGAGACCAAGACTGCAGCCTGCCTTTTTTTAAAAGATATTATTGTTTCTGTTCTTGAAGATAAAAAAACGCTTGTTCATTGTGATGCGGGAAGGGACCGAACAGGGGCAATTGCTGCCATTCTGGTTGCCCTGGTTGCAGAATCTGTCAATAAACTGGATTCACGAATGATAACGGCCATTGAGTGTGATTATCAAAAAACGCAATCTCTTGAGGTAGAAAAACAGGGCAGAATGCGGCGTTTCATTGCGGAGATTGTGAGACAGGGGGGTATGTCTCAGTTTATATCCAGTCAGTGCAATGTCTCACCGGAAGTTATAACCCTTTATGCAGAGAAAATGCTGGTCGGTTTTTAACCCGGCTGGTTTGGTTCCTCAATTTTGCCTCTCCTGATCGTTCCTCAGGCAAATTGATTCTTATCGCTGCATATGTAGGCGTAGGCGCTGTGGTTATGAATCGATTCAAAGTTTTCCACACTAACCGCATACCAAGGGAAATTGCCATTTTCTTCCAGTTTTAAAGCGACATCCCGCACGATATCCTCCACAAACTTGGGATTTTCATAGGCTTTTTCCGTTACTGCTTTTTCATCCGAGCGTTTTAAAATCGAATAGACCTCACAGGAAGCTGATTGTTCCACCAATGAGATGAGATCTTCCATCCAGAAAAACTCCTTGAAACGAACACTTACACTGACTTCACCACGCTGGTTGTGGGCGCCATGTCGGCTGATCTCTTTGGAACAGGGACAAACGGAGGTTACCGGAACTCGGATCTCAACCAGAATATCGGTTTCATTGATCCCGTTGCTGGTTGCTATAATACCGCATTTATAATCCATAAGACCGGAAGCGCCGGTTACGGGAGCTTTTTTTTCGATGAAGTATGGAAACCTTATTTCGATGTGGGCTGATTTTGCTTCCAACTGTTTTTTCATCTCCTCCAGGATCATGGAGATGGACTTGAGAGAAACCTTATTGCGAAAGACATGAAGCATCTCGATAAATCGACTCATGTGAGTACCCTTGTATTGGTGTGGCAGATCAACAAACATATTAATATCAGCTGTTGTGTGTTGAATCTTATTGGCTCGATCCAAAACCGTGATAGGGTATTTGATTCCCTTCACTCCGACACGGTCTATGGCCATATTACGGTCGTCTTTTAAATTTTGCACGTCTTTCATGTCCAAATCCTGTTTGGTGCCACAATAAATATTTTGGTCAATCTTAATAAACTGCTTTTTAAGCTTTTATGGTCAAAGAAACTCCGGTTTCGAAAGAAGCGATCTTTCAGGCTATTCCTCTGCTTTTAAAACGAAATAGTGCAGAAGTAATGTTTTCTGCTGATTTAAAACCTCCATACTGTCCAATTGCAAAGGGACTCGACGATTGAGATTTTGAATCATGTGCATCCCTTCCGGCATAAATGTTGGTTCGATTGTCAGGTAAATCTCATCCACCAGTCCCTGGTCAAAAAACAGCTTGTTGGTTTGTGGACCACCTAAAAGGGCAATTCTTTTTAATCCGCTTTTTCGCAGGTTTTCGTAAATATTTTCTACCTTATCGTTCAAAAATATCACCCTGCTATGTTGTGGGAATGCCGCAGGATGATGGGTCAGTACGTAAAAATCTATGCCCTCGTAAGGTTTGCTGCCAAGGGAACGATAGGTGTTGGCGCCCATGAAGACTGTTCCTATTTCCCTGATTCTTTGCATGAATTGGATTCGATCCTCTTCGGAGTTCCATTCAAAGGAGTTTTCTATGCTGTTTCGTGCAACCACTCCATTGACAGACATAACCATAATTAAGGTGACCGTTAAAGAACCTGAGTTTTGTACCATTTTGCCGCAAATATTGTTTTAAGTTGTTGTTTAATTTATTCCGTTAATGAGCAATATATAATATTTCCGATTAATAGGGCTAGGCCTGTTGATCGGAAATCCAGTTTGTGACGGGGTGATTTTGCTTTTTTTTAATTGACATAAGTTTACTCGGGTATGATACACTGGACACCAAACATCAGTACACTGGTTTGACAACCTCCCAATCCTAATTTAAGAAGAGTACAAAAATGGCTGAACAAGACACTATCGATACAAATCAATACCTCACCTTTAAATTATCGGAGGAGATTTTTGCCCTGGATATCGCAAAGGTTCGTGAAGTTTTGGAATTCAGTAAGGTAACAAAAGTCCCCCAGACACCCGATATGATGATCGGCGTGATCAATCTTCGCGGTAGTGTCGTTCCTGTGATCAATCTGCGTCTGAAGTTTGGTATGGGTGAGAGTGAGCGGACAGTTAATACCTGCATTATCATCATTGAAGTTAGTATTGAAGATGAGGTCACCATGATCGGTGCACTGGTTGATTCAGTGAACGAGGTGATGGACATGGATGCAGAAGATATCGAACCTCCACCGAAGATCGGAACCCAACTTAAGACAGAGTTTATTAAAGGGATGGGGAAACAGGAGGAACGGTTTGTCATTATTCTGGATATCGAAAAGATTTTCAGCATGGAAGAACTCGCCATCGTTCAGGACGTGACCAAAGAGGAATCACTTCAATCGATTGAAGCGGTTGAAACAGCATAATCCCATTGAGCGGATGGATGATATTGACTGTCCATTCGTCAACTTCGGATTCCAATCCCTTTTTTCATCAGGTACAAAGCCCAAAAATAAAGGACAACGATGAAGAAAGCAATCATCCCATAGGTTTCAATAAGCCCCACATCAGAAACGCCCAGAATCCCAAATCGAAATCCGTTGACCATATACACAATAGGATTGGCTTTGGAGATGGCTGCCCAAAACGGCGGCAAAAGATCTATTGAATAAAAAACACCTCCCAGGTAGGTCAGCGGCGTCAGGATAAAAGTGGGAACAATGGATATATCGTCGAATTTATTGGCAAAGACCGCGTTGATAAATCCACCCAGTGAGAACACGATAGCGGTCAAAAAAACAATGCTGATCGTAACAGGCAGGTTAAAAACCGATAAGCTGGTAAAAAACAGAGCCAGGATTGTCACCAATGCCCCCACTGCCATACCCCTTGCCACTCCGCCTAAAATGAAGCCCCAGATAATGATGTAGTTTGGCATGGGAGAAACCAGCATCTCTTCCACACTCCGTTGAAATTTTGCGCCGAAAAAGGAGGACACAACATTGGAATAGGAATTGGTAATCACAGCCATCATAATCAATCCGGGAACAATGTATTGCATGTAATTAAACCCCCCCATCTCACCAATTCTCGATCCGATCAGTTGTCCAAAGATAACAAAATACAGAACAACTGTAATAGCCGGTGGAATTAAGGTTTGCACCCAGATTCTTAAAAAACGGCGAATCTCTTTTACTAAAATGGTTTTTATGGCGATCAACTGCTCTTTTAATCTCATGATTCTCCAGGGTGAAAATGATTACTTTTTCTTATGTTTCAAAAGACAGGCATTTAAATGTGTCTTGAGACAGAACCGACTTAGTGTCCGTTTGAGCCATTTTTTACGAGATTGACAAATAACTCTTCCAGTCTGTTTGTCTTGTTTCGCATACTGGTTACCTTTATACCTTTTCCATCAAGAGATTTAAATATTTCGTTAAGGGAACTTTTTTTGGTTACCTCAACTTCCAGTGTAGTGGTATCGATGAGTTTAACAGCAATATCCGGTATCTCCACAGGGGCATTCTGTTCATTCGCCAGGTCCAGTATAAATGTCTCCCTGTCCAGCTTGGCAAGCAGTTTCTTCATCGTGGTATTTTCGACGATCTCGCCATGATCGATTATGGCAATGGTACGACAGAGGTGTTCCGCCTCTTCCAGGTAGTGTGTGGTCAAAATAATCGTTGTCCCGGATCGGTTCAGGTCAACCAGAAAATCCCACATGGATCTTCTCAGCTCTATATCCACCCCGGCTGTCGGTTCGTCAAGAATCAACAGTTTGGGTTCATGCACCAAAGCTCTCGCAATCATGAGACGTCGTTTCATACCGCCTGACAATAGTCGGGAAGGTTCGTTTCTCTTGTTCCAGATATCAAGAAGTTTCAGGTATTTCTCTGTTCGCACAGCTGCCGTTCGGGAATCAATACCGAAGTATCCGGCTTGTGCACGAAGAATGTCCCCCACTTTTTCAAATTGATTAAAATTAAACTCCTGCGGCACAATACCGATATCTTTTTTGATAACCGAAAACTCTTTATCAGTATTTCTGTTAAAAACAAGGATATCTCCTGCGGATTTATTTGTCAGGGAGCTGATAATTCCGATGGTGGTGGATTTACCGGCTCCGTTTGGTCCCAGCAAAGCCGTAAAATCACCCTGGTTGACGTCAAAACTGATCCCCTTTAATGCTTCGACGCCGTTATCATATGTCTTTCTCAAATTGCGCACGGATAATGCGATTTCCATTAAATTCTCCAAGGAGTGTTATGTTTCTTAAATCTAAATTGCATTAAATATGCCCCCGGAACTTGCTGTTTTACTAGGAATTTTGACTAGGATTTCAGGTTCAAATAAGGTCGTATTCTATTCAGACATCGTATGATTAGGATACACATTTGAGGGTCTTCCAAAAATATTGTTGGGTGGGCACGTTTTTGTGCCCACGCGGACATCTGATTTGCTCTCCGGAATAATCATAACCAGATTCGTCAGAAAACATCTTAAATCCTGAACAGTTTTGAGTTATTGCCTAAATTATTGAAATTATAGGCCATAGAAAGCTGACATGTTGTCATTCCGTGCTTGACACGGAATCCATAATTATTTCAAAAATCTGGATGCCGGATCAAG